>Ga0310786_10001155_pt1 | contig 42424 bp, 25 predicted proteins | sample AusTroGonzalo_MG_FD_203881 | JGI IMG/M metagenome (GOLD analysis project Ga0310786, IMG submission 203881) | Bovine rumen microbial communities from tropical cattle in Woodstock, Queensland, Australia - Gonzalo_03 (v2) (version 2) | ecosystem: Host-associated > Mammals > Digestive system >...
TCCGAGAAGATGGGCGACAAGACGGGTGGCCTTGCCGGTGGTGTGCGTGAGAAGACCGAAGAGGAGAAGGCCTCAGGTTGGCAGCCCGCCATTGCCCCCGGTGCCGTCCACTCTGCCGACATCGAGTATGCAATGGGCACCCTCGACACCAACGAGTTCTACGACTGGCAGGATGAGGACTACGCCATCTCGAAGCTGTTCCTCACGTACTATGCCAACTTCTGCAAGACCGGCAATCCTAATGGCGAGGGACTTCCCCAGTGGACGCCCATCACCAAGGACAACCTTGACGCCGCCCCAGTGATGATTATCGACGTCGAGTCAAAGGAGGTCGCTTCCCCGGAGAAGGAGAACGCCTACCGCACGCTCGAGAAGTTCTACAGAAGCAAAAAATAGAAAAACCAGTATGAAAAAGACAATGATTGTGATGGCTCTGGCAATGGTTTGCCTCGGAGCCTCGGCACAGGAGAAGCTCTTCAACAGTGCCAGTGTTCAGTCGCCCGTCGTCAACGAGGACGGCACCGTGACATTCAACCTCTACGCCCCCAAGGCCGTCAAGGTCGAGGTGACAGGCGACTTCCTTCCTACGCAGAAGATGGAGATAGCGGGTTACGGTTCCTACGATGCCCCGGGCGTTGCCCAGCTCGTCGAGGGCAAGAACGGAGTGTGGAGCTACACCACCGACAAGCTCGCCCCCGAGATGTACAGCTACACCTTCAACATCGACGGTATGACAGGCGTCAAGGACCCTGCCAACATCTACGTGAACCGCGACATCGTATCGTTCACCAACATTTTTATTGTTAGCCGTGAGAAGGGCGACAAGGGTGACCTATACCGCGTCAACGAAGTGCCCCACGGCAACCTCTCGAAGGTGTGGTATCCGAGTCCCACGCTGAAGATGCAGCGCCGTATGACCATCTATACCCCGCCCGGTTACGACAAGGGCGGCCGCTATCCTGTCATGTATCTGTTGCATGGTGCCGGAGGCGATGAGAACGCATGGAGCGAGCTCGGCCGTGCGGCTCAGATTCTCGACAACCTGATTGCCACGGGCAAGGCCAAGCCCATGATTGTGGTGATGCCTAACGGCAACCCCAACTGTCAGGCGGCTCCCGGCGAGTGGTCGTTCGGCATGTACACCCCCGGCTTCCGTGATGGCGGCACAGGCCCCACCGCTCCTGCAGCTGCGACGATTCCCGCCAGCTTCATGGACATTGTGAACTATGTCGATGCCAACTATCGCACCGTCAAGAAGCGTGAAGGCCGTGCCGTCTGCGGACTGTCGATGGGAGGTGGACACACCTTCGCCATCAGTCTCACCTACCCCACCACGTTTGACTACTACGGCCTCTTCTCTGCTGGTCTGCACCTCGGCAAGGACTTCAACATGAACCAGCCCTTCGCCGAGCAGATAAAGTCCGACCCAGACTTCGCCCAGCAGTCTGCCCGCCTCTTCGGCAGCAAGCCCCGTCTCTACTGGATGGGTATGGGTAAGACCGACTTCCTCTATCAGAGTACGGTCGACCTGCGTGCCTACTGGGACTCAAAGGGTTACAAATATGAATACGTAGAGACCGACGGCGGCCACATTTGGCGTAACTGGCGCATCTACCTCACGATGTTCGCCCAAAAGCTATTCAAGTAGCAAGGCTTTCAATGGTGAAGAAGAACGCCGCGCCCACATGATGACACACAGTAGGTGACACCCAGCACACCCGGCACCTAACCTACTGATTGTCAGGGCGGTTGTCTTTGGAGTTGGTTGCACCCAAAGTCACACCCAAGGTCGCACCCAGATTAAGGACAAGCCGAACAGAAAAGTCCGTGGAAGTCCGTGAAGTCCGATGCAAAAAATTTGTCCCACGGCCTGGGACAATTCTGGCGAGGCCTCCCATCAACATGGCGAGGCCTCCCATTGGGATGGTAGTGGGTGAAGCTTCCAGGCTTTGCGACAAGAGCACGGATGCAAAGCTTGGAAGCTTCACCTACTATGCTGCAAAGCTAAAAGCCCCGTCGGCACGGCGAGACTTCGTTCCTCAGCCTGGGTGCGACTTTGGGTGCGACCTTGGGTGTGGGTAAAACCGGGTAGGTAACACCCAAAATGGCTACTGATTATCAAGTAGTTAAGTGTTGGGTGTAAGAGGTGTGGGTGACTCACCCAATTGCATATTAACCGCCAATATAGACGGTCTAAATATATAATAATGTGGAAAAATTATCTGTTAATTCGATAATCTGAAAAAAATTGCTAACTTTGCGCCATAATTTAAAGCATGATGACTATGGCAAAGTATTTGAACCCGAAGGCCGACCTGACTTTCAAAAAGATATTCGGCGAGCACCCCAACCTCGTCATTAGCCTGCTCAACGCTCTTCTGCCTCTGAAGGAAGACGAGCATGTGGAGAGCATCGAATATTGGCCAGCAGAGAAGGTTCCTCGCCGCACGGAGGCTGAAAAAAACAGCATCGTTGATGTGTGCTGCCGCGACAACAAGAAGCGTGAGTTCATCGTCGAGATGCAGATGACGTGGACAGAATCGTTCAAGAAGCGTGTGCTGCTCAATGCCTCGAAAGCCTACGTGGCACAGTCTGAGGTTGGCGAGCCGTACCAGCTGTTGCAGCCCGTCTATGCCCTTAACTTCGTCAATGCCCCCATGAACTTAGGAGTTGACGACTACTATCACCACTACCAGCTGGTGCATCAGGAAAAATCCGACGAGGTGATTGATGGTCTGCAGCTCGTTTTCATTGAACTACCGAAGTTCCAGCCGCAGACATTCTCCAAAAAAAAGATGCAAGTGCTCTGGCTTCGCTTCCTCACTGAGATCAACGAGAATACTCTGGAAGCGCCAGACGAGTTGTTGGAGAATCCCGAAGTAAGCGAAGCCCTGAAAATTGTGGAAGTCGCCGCCTACACCCCCGAAGAAATGCGAGCCTACGACAAGTTCTGGGATATTGTATCTACAGCTAAGACTTTGGAGCTAGCTCGTAAACAGGAAATATATGATTACGAATTAAAAATTCAGCAATTAGTTAATCAGAAGTTGGAGAATGCCCGAAAGATGAAAGCTGATAACATGCCTGTTGAATTGATTGTAAAATACACTGGCCTGACAGCTGACGAAATCGGGGGACTGTAAGATATAACGATGTAAAGAAACGCTGTGCGGGAAGCCGAAAACCGAAAATATCGGCACGGCTTCCCGCCCTGTATTTTCTGCACACGAGTCAATTGACCTGTGATTCTCCCGGCTTTAATAGAGAGGAAAACGTTGGCCGCTACTCCAATAACGACTATACCGTCTGGGACTAAATTCCTCGAAATGTCCTCTGCGACCAAGATGGTGACATCTACGTTGTGGATGCTGAGATAAAGAGAAACGAATAAAGCAGTGCCAAGCTTCCTTATGAGACTTGGCACTGCTCATTTTGATGTATGCACTAATGCCTTACATTGATGTCTATCTCCTACCTTGTCCGAGAGTCACAATGTTCTTATCGCGTCTTGTAGTTGCCTGGACGACCATCGACGGTGATTCGGAGGATGCGTTTGCCTTTTTTCAGAAAGTCGAAACGCGGGTCTATGAGACGGTCGCAGTTATATTTGCGCGAAGCCTCGGTCTCTGCTAACCGTTGTGCTTCGGTGAGCGACAGCCCTTTCAGTTTCTGTTTCCCTTCTGGCGTAGAGATGTCAATGGTGTAAGTAATGCGGTCACCGACAGGCACCAAGTCGTAGCTATTATAACTCGTGACTCTGGCATCAACGCCCACATTCGTAGAATAGCCGCCAGCACCAGAGAGTGCACTTCAGCAAGAGCAGATTGTCAATATCGTTGTGGCTATGAATTTGAGCAAATAATTAGTCGTGCCTCTTTCGAGAACACAGTGCAAAGATATGAAATAGAATTCAACAAGAAAAAAGAGAAAAAAGATTCATCTTTTGTGGAATTCAGGGCTTTGAAAATGGAATTTGACCTACGGGGGCGATTATAGTACGCAAAGGACGTACTGCCAGTACGCTCTCTACGTACTGCGAGTACGCACGGGACGTACTAAAACTTTCTACGTATTTAGATGTCAGGGGACGGATGAGTGACATCACTATTTTGGAATCTGGAATTGATTTGCCTAAAGCGAAAAAATGCTATCAAACATGTAACATTTTCGAGTTTTCTTTACTATAAAAAGATGTTAGATGAATAAGGAGGGAAGAAGATATCATGTTAACTTGCATATCATGGACGCACACCGAAGTCCTTGCGCGATTCATCGTTTATGACACGGCTGGCCTGATGACCATCGAAGTGAGTGGGGGCGATGATAAATTCGGGTACATTAAAGGAAAAGAAGCGGTCGCGATAGAAGCGGCGTGGATTGCGCTGCGGAAGCATGAAGGCCTTGGTGACAACGCCATCGGCATCAATGTGACAGAAATAGGGGCGTGTGAAGAGACCATCGTCGCGACGGGAACTGAACACGAGCCAGCGCGAGTTGGTGCTCCAGTTGTGGAACGACTCGGTGTCGGCGGAGTTGACCTCGGTCATAGGGCGGCTCTCGCCCGTTTGCAGGTCGAGCAGATAGAGGTCGGCCTCGTGGTGCCAGATGCTGAACTGGCCGTAGTCGGAGAGTGTGTAGCAGAGGAAACGACCGTCGTAGGAGGGACGGGGGAAAGATACCGACTTACGCTGAGCTGCGGCGTCAACGATGATCTCTATCTGGTCGCCAAAAGTGCCCGTCTGAGGGTCGAAGTCGATGCGGCAGAGGTTATAACGAATCGAGTCAAGTAGCCCCACCCCCGTCCCCTCCCCGAAGGAGAGGGGGGGACGAGCCGCACAGAAATAGAGCGAGCGGCCATCGGCTGAGAAGACGGGAAAGGTCTCGTAGATGGAGTCCTGCTTGAGAAGCGGTGAGAGCAGCAGTTCGTTCTTTTCAACGTCGTAGACCTGAAGGTCGGAGGCAGTGTCGAAGACCTCGATACGGTTGCGGTGGGCGCTGTGGAACAACTGACTCGTGGCGTTGGTGGAATAGGCGATGTAGCGGCCCGAGGGGTGCCAGTAGGGATAGACGCAGAGGCCGAGCGTCTGCGAGGTCTTGGTGTTGTAGGCGGTGACGGGACCGTAGTCCTTGCGCAACAGCGTGGCACCGTGGGGGCCGCGGATATGGAGGCTCATATCGGCGGGGTTGCCTCGGTTGAAGCTGTGGCAGTTGACGCAGCCCTCGAACTGCGTGTTCTCGATCAGCGGGCGCTCGTCGAACGTGGACAGGTCGCGCTCGTAGATGCCCATCTTGCTCCACACCTCGTAGCCCGGCTCGATGAGGCGGTAGCAGAGGCCGTAGTCAATGCTGTCGGGGCTGACATAAATTGAAAAGGGGCTGTAGGTGTGCCAGCCGTCGTCGAACTTGGCCGAGACGGTGACGGTGAGCGAGTCGCCTGGGTTCTGCCCGAGCAGGGCGTGCCAGTCGTCAAGGTCGAAGTCAACGGCCCCGCCCTGGCTGTGCAGGCTGTTTCCGCGGCTGTCGGCAATGACGGCGTCGACAAGCAGTGCCACCTCGTCGGCCATGCAGAAGTTGAGCGGCGCAATGTTTACGGGTATGGTGACGCCGACGTAGTCGGGGTATATCTGAGGCTGACCGTTCTCCTGCTTTGCATCGCTGACAGTCTCGGTGCAGCTGGCAAGGAAAAGTAAAAAGGTAAAAAGGTAAAAGGGTAAAAAAGTATTCCGTTTCATTGCTTTTGCATTTGAAGTAGTAATTTGGCGTAGCTTTCGCGGTCGCCTGTCAGTATATAGTAGGCCATCAGATACTGGTAGGCCAGATGATTGTCTGGGTTGCTGAAACAGAGGCTTTCAAGCATCTCGGGCGTAACATGGTCGCTGAAGTAGAAGTCTTCACCATAGGCCATCTGGCGCAGGCGTCCGTATTCGGGATGCTTGGCTATTGCCTCCTCATTCCCCAACAGTGGTAATGTCTCGTTGGCCCAGTCACGATAGAAAAGCGTCTTCTGCAAAGCCATGAGATATTTGCGAGCCACCTCGTAGCTGCCGATGATTAGGTTGGTCTGTGCCAAACGCTTGTAGCAGCGGCCACTCTTCTGGAAATCAAGGATTGCTTCCTGAGCCTCGAAGACCGTACGCTGGGCGACATATACCATGCCTAACTGATAGAACGCCTCGGCTGTAGGCATAGGACTGGTGGCATCGCTCTGCACATCGGGCAGAAGACCGGCAATACCGTTTTGGTTATAGTCGAACAGGTGGTTGACAAGCTGGCCGTGCATCGCCAAGGCGAGGTTCTGCACCGTCACGCCAATCTGGTTATTGGGCTTTTCGGCATTGACGGTCTCAAGTATGCGGTTCCACTGCTGGTGGCAGGCCATGAAGTCGTACTGCATCACCTTCTCGGCCTTGAAGTTAGCGTTCTTCCAGACGAGCGTCATCATGACGATGAAGGTAAAAGTGAAAAATGAAAAGTGAAAAATTTGCTGCCGCCGTTCCTGCTTCAGCCCTAACGGGACGGCGGACGTTTGCCTTGCAAGATTTTTCTCACTCTTCACTTTTCGTTTTACACTTAGGAAAAGTGGGAGGATGATGGCAGTCAGCCATGCAGCATAAAGCAGATAAGGTGTGACGGTCGGATAGCGATAATAATGGCTACCGGTCCAGTTAGGGCCTACCATATAATATAATATAGGTATAGCGACAATAATCACGATGCGTCGCGTCCAGCCTTTGGGCAAATTAACGAAGAGCCATAAGGCGAGGAGCGTAAGCAAAACTGCCCATACGCCACCCAACAGTGCATGCTCGTCGAGCAGAAAGAGCCAGAGTAGGAACGAAGGCACAAAGCTCAGGCCATATAAAGTGAAAAGTGAAGAGTGAAGAGTGAAGAGTGAAAGCCGGAGTGTCAGCACCTGCACTGCCATGAGCAGCAGTGCAATGATAGCAGCACCCACCCAGGCAAAAAGGAAAAACTGTGTGCAGAAGCGACCCAGCAGGTCGGCCACGCCGCCTGGCAGCCGGACAATATCCCACACATAGCTGCTGTCGAAAAGGAACAGCTGATACTGCTCCTGATAATGCAGATGATGCGGATAGGCCAACCCGAAAAAGAGCAGGACTGCCACACCGAAGAGGAGCGTAAATATAATATGTAATTTCTTCATCAGAACCAGTTTCTTTGTCATCTCAGAAATATCGCTTAGCTTGGAAATTCATAAACCAGATACTGCATGTTGCGCTCGGTTGGATAGTTGGTGAGCCGCCCTGAGCGTGTTACAAACGACAGAATGCCATTATATACGGTATTACCGAAAGTGTATTGGCCTGCGTAGATGTTGATATAGTGAACGCGGCGGGCATCATAGTTCAGCAGTCGTTCTACGTCAAAGACGGGCATGCCGTCAATCAGTACCAATGTTGGCAATGTACTATCGTAGACGTCCTGCTCTTTACGGACAATCAGACGTGGAACATCATCAATTTTCGTCTGTTTGACGCAGCTCACATATTCAAGCAGCACCTCCCTGATGGTGAGGAACTGACGGTACTCGTCAAGGTTATAGGTCAGGTCAGGCTTGGTGCCAAAAACCGTTTCGTCATAGTCCAATGGTACTACTGCTTCTTCTTTCTTTGAAATCTGATGCCGCTGCATGTCAAGGGAGCGGGCTTCCACCTCACTGCGATTGTAATGGAACACGAGGTGCGGGAGCTGCTTCGGGAGCAAGGCGGCAAACGGACTTATCATCTCGATAGGCAGACTTACGCCATTGGATGACATGGCCGAGAGCACTAACGGTTGCTTGCCGTGGACGCCGAAGGTGTAGAAGACAGCCGTGGAGTCGTTAACCATCTGTCCTTCAAAATAATGTATCTGTTTCCCAACGATACTCAAGGATGGACAAATCTGGCTGGCTTTGAAAGTTTTACCGTCATAGACATTCTTTATATTTGCCTTGATGATATGGCCTTCCGTCTCACGTACTCCAAACCAAGGCCTACTCTCAGCCCCTCCCCAAGGGAGGGGGGATTGGTTAGTATTGCCGGCGATATTCTCAGCGTAAGAACTATCTGAACTCCCATCCCTTGGGGAGGGGTTGGGGGTGGGCCTGATTTCCACCCATTCAATATCATCGTCAGCACTCTTGCGAAGAGGATTGATGACAGCGACAAGCTGTTGAGAAATCTTTGCGTTGTGACGCGTATAGACAGACAACACATAGTACCCGCTATGAAGGTCGGAAGGCAGTTCGATAATGCCTGTTCCCTCATTCCCCTTAAGACCAATCACGACGCCAGCAGCCAAACCATGCGTATCACATAGTTCGGCGTAAGCTATCGTGGCATCGTTGTCAGTCACGCTGACTTTCATCGTTTCACCGACAAGATACCACGTGCGGTCGGTCACCACATTCGTGGCAAAGGTACTCAGGGCGAGCACCATCGCAACTGTCAGTGACAATATCCTGTTGTTCATCTTCAATTCTCAATCTTCAATTCTAATTTTCCCAAAACTCTGGCTCTTCTGCATACGCACCTCTTAATCTGACGTCGAGTTGATAGTCGTATGCCCAGGCCGTTTGTAACGTACCACCAGGCTTATATCTTTCATCTTTCCATTCGCAGAGGAACATTCCTTCTTCCACCGCCATTCGGTAGCATGCCTGTTCGTCACAGTCGTTGAGCCATCTGCGGGCGTCTTTTCGTTCAGGATGGTAGATAGAGAAGTCCCTTGTTCTGAGGAAGAACCTGTATTCACTCAGATTCAACGTGCATCCTATAAACCCTATCACACGCTTATCTGACGTGAGACAATGTATGTTGGTAGGCAGGCCAGAAGGTAGTGGAGTGAACAGGCCACCCATCTCTGAACTTGCCTGACGCCTTGCAAGTTCATACTCGTATTCTGCCTTTGATACGGCACGTTGATGTATCAGGCCACTATACCCATAATACATACGCTCATCGCTACGGTCAATGTCGTAGAGCTTGAGACGTTGGATGTGCTGCCGTTCGTAACTCAGGCTTGCACCGACCAGGATTTCCGAGCCGGTCGCATTCTTCCATCCACGCGTAGGAAACTGGTAGGGATCGTAGACAGGCGTCGACGTCTTTGTGTCGAAATAGATGACGGTCGTATAGTCAGGATGCACTTCCCACGTCTCCTCGTATGTCCACGAATAGTAATTCGTCTTGTCAGAATCAAAGGGAGTCTCAGGTGTGACGTACACGTCAATATTGCTTTCTGGCGTTTCCTGCACCACGTTCACCTCTGCTATCTTCTCTGTACGAAGAGGTTTCTGAGGCTCAGACTCATAGATATCGCCATCAGTCTCGATATGCAGATAATACTCCACGTCAGGATTGAGGTCATCAATCCTGCAGGCATAATAGCCGTCGGCTGCCTGCGCCGTATATTCTGAACCGTCACTTCCGCGTACTGAGACGCCTGCTCCTGTTACCATCCGGGGGGTATAGGATGAATTCAATGCCTGCGTACGCGATAGTATGAACTTATTCAATTGGGAAGAACATATCGAGCCTTCGACAACGAGTAAGTCGGAATCGTCTGAGGATATGTCTGCTTCGTATTCCTCAATACAGCCCGAAAGTGTTAAAAGTAAAAAGGTAAAAAGGTAAAAAGGTAAAACCTTCATACCTGTCACTTTTGAAGTGCCATATCCTTTCTCTTTCATATTTTTACTTTTTTACCTTTTTACTTTTCTCAATTGAATCGTATATTAAGTGAAACGTATGGAATGGCAGTGCCAAACACCGAGAGCTTATACCCTTTTACCCTGCCCCCTTCAGTGACATAATAGACTGAGTAGGCATTTTTGCGAGCAAGGGCATTATATACACCTATGGAGAACGACGTGTGAAGAAAGCTGGTCAACTTATGGGTCGGCTCTATATTAAACGCAAGGTCCAGACGCATGTAGTCGGGAATACGATATGTATTACGGTCTGTATAATATGGCATGTATTTCTGATTATACGAGTCGTAGTATTGACCGGCAGGCACTGTCGTCGGACGGCCTGTGGCATAGTTGAAGTTGCTTGAAAGGCTATACCGCTCGGTAAACTTGTAGTTGAGCACTGCCTTCACCTCATGCGGTTTGTCATATTCTGCAGGGTACCACTCGCCATCGTTCAGAGGCACCGCCACCCTCTTATCATCCTGGCAGACCAAGGAGCGTGAGAAGGTATAGCTAACCCATCCGTTCAGCTTTCCTATCGGTTTCTTCACCTGAAGTTCTATGCCGTAGGCCTGTCCCTTAGTTGAAATGACGTCGGTCTCAAGGTGGGGGTTCATCAGCAGGACAGCGGAATTGCGATAGTTGAGATAATCGCTGATATGCTTATAGTAGACCTCTACGGACAACTCGTATTCTTTGCCGGCTGTCTCATGATAGATGCCCGTAGCCACCTGCCAGCCGTTCTGGGGCTTAATGTTCAAGTCGGAAAGCTTCCATATATCTGTTGGCGACATAATCAGCGTGTTCGACACCTTATGGATATACTGGTGCATCGTGTTGAAACCGGCCTTCAACGACAGGTTTTCCTGTAGGGCATAGCGAGCCGACAGACGCAGCTCAGGCGCATGATAGGTCTTGATGATGCCTGTTTCACGGCGCGTCTCCAACAATGTCCCCTCTGCAGGCAGTTCCCCGTCATGATAATAATTCACGTCGCGAGGCCCGAGCGCATTGAACATGGAATAGCGCAAACCGGCAGAAACCGACAACTTTTCCGTGAGCGAACGCTCATAGTCAATGTATGCAGCACTCTCCAAAGCCTTTTCCCTCTGTAGCTGGTCTGTTGTTATGCATGATTCGTCGCCCAAAGGTTCATACTTGCCTGCCTGCACATTATAATGCTGCATGGAGAGACCGTAGGAGAGGTTCTGTTTCTCTGACAGACGGTGACGGAAATGCAGCTTTCCCCATAGCTGGTCGATGCCGAAACTCAACCGGGCTGCCGAGGAAGGTGTGTTCCTGTCCTCATTGAAATAGTCGTAGTGGTCAAGTCCAGCAGACAGCGTAGACGTCATCCTTTCATTCAGGATGGAGCGCCATTCGGCAGAGACGTTACGGTTTTGGTAGCCATAATTGTCCTTCGAGCTGAACGAGAACTTGTCATTGCTCCAATAGCCATAGACCTTGAGGCGATGCATATTGTTGATCTTCCATGTCAGCACGCCACCGAAATCATAGAAGTTTGCCGTACCGTTCTTGTAGCCGCTCTTCTCTGGTAACGTCTTAAGAATCCAATCACTATATGTTGTACGGCCATTCAACAGCAGTGACACATGCTCCTTGACAATCGGTATCTCAATGTTCGCCTTGCTGGTAAGCACGCCAATACTTGCCTGCCCGGTGAGCTTCTGCATATTAGCCTCCTTCGAGGTCACTTTCAACACACTGCTTATCCTGCCTCCATATTCCACAGGAATACTCGACTTGAACAGCTCCACATCCTCAACTGCATCTGAATTGAACGACGTGAAGAGGCCGAAAAGGTGTGACGGATTATACACCGTACCTCCATTAAAGAGTATGAGGTTCTGGTCCGTTGCACCGCCTCGCACATTATATCCGCTTGATGCCTCTCCAACGGAAGTAACACCTGGGAGCGTGAGCATAATCTTCATAATATCCGACTCGCCAAGAGCAGATGGAACGTTTTTCAGTATCTGGGGCTTGAACTTCTCAGAACCCATCATCATGTTTTCCACAGCCGACTGCCGACCGCCGACAACGACAATCTCGCCAAGCTCCTGATCATCAGCAACACTTGCCTTTGCCTTCTTCACACCTGGAACTACATAAACCTGGGTCTTGGTCGAAGCCACAGCATTTGCAACCGAATCATTATCAAGAACGGGGATGCCAAAAAGAAGGTCCTCCCCCAACAGACTCTCCCCCGTCCCCTCCCTGTGAGGGAGGGGCGTATTTAGACTTAGCCCTGTATCCTTCTGCGCTTGAGTCTGACCACTCCCCTCCCTCACAGGGAGGGGTAAGGGGGTGGGTCTTGAGGGGTCGGTAGCGAGGTTTCTCACCACTTGTACCAGACTCTTTTCCCGCTCTTTCTTCGAGAACGATAGCCGGTTCTTCTTCGCAAACTGTTTTATCTGCTTTTTCTGTTCAGGAAATAGCTTTGCTATATCCGAAGCACGCTTCACATGATGCATCTCTCCGTCTGGAGTGATGAGCGTGTAATTCTTTTCGGTACTAAGGGTCTTTAAATATTTCCTTCCTCCAAAAGTTCTTTCACGGTCAAGAACCTTCCACACACTATGATAAAGACGAACGCCGTTGGAGCTGCCGTCATGAAGCAGTGCCGCATATCGTGAGCCGTCCTCCGGATCGTGTACATATCTGTGACCGTCCATCTCAAACCAGTCAACGAACTCCTGTTCAGGCAGACAAATCACCCTTTCTCCGGGAGGAAGAACAACAACACACTGCTTCAGTTGGTCGAAACGTAGCTGCACATCCTCATAAACTACACCATGATAGCTGATGCGGCCTTTATACATATTGGTATTACCTTTATAATAAGGCATGTCGTGCCATAATGATTTCTGGTACTGCGGTTCAACAGCCCCCACATACAGGCGAGCGAAATCAGAAGCAGAGGTAAGGCTACGTGTAGGCGCGTCAGCGGGAATGAAATACTCCTGAGCCCCGACATGCTGTACCGCTGCCATCATACAGGCAAATACCAACCAATATCTTTTCATGTATTACATTTGCGTGAATACATCTTCATGCCCTAATCAGAAAACACACGACTGAACTCATCTACACTGATTTTGACAGGCTCAACCATGAACTCCGGACGGTTGTAGCTCTTCAGGAGGCTGATATGCAGTTCGGGATCCTCCTGCGGCAGGAGGAAGGCCTTACTAACCTTCCCGTTGTTGAAATAGGCGAAATAGACGCGGCTGTAGTTGTCGTCGTCGCGGCGGCTCGCCAGCATCATCCAGTGTCCGTTGCTCGACCATGACGGATAGCTGTCAGAATAGCCATCGCTGTTGACGAGGGAGAGGTCGACAAACGAAGCGGTTTCCGCGGTGAGGGCAGTGCCGGTATACTGGTCCATCGGGATGCAGACGATGTCGGCATCATGGTGGCGGCTATGGAAACAGCCGTACTGACCCAGGGCAAACAGCAGATAGCGCCCGTCGGGGCTGATGCGTGGCAGCGTGACGCTCTTGTCGGCCGAGGCGGCATCATAGACCAGTTCCTCGTCGCCGAAGCCGTGGGTTGCCAAATCGAACGAACGGCGATAGAGGTTATATTGTATTTTCGCGTAGGTGGTTCTTATGTCCTGATCCTGCATCTCCTCTGGCAGCGGAACAGACTTACAATAATAGAGGTATTTGCCATCGGGGGACCAGGTAGGATAGACCTCCAACAGCGTGGAGTCGTTGCTGACAATGCTCACCGAATCGGTCTCCACATCGTAGAGTATCATGTCGCTGGCCAAATCGTAAACCTCAATCTTGTTGGGATTGGCCGTATGGAATGCTTGCCGTGTCTTGTTGGTTGAGAAAGCCACCAGTTTGGCAGTAGGATGCCAAGAGGGATAGACACCTCCCGAGATGGTATAGTCGCGCTTCATGTTGACTCTCGAGACCTTGCCGTCGTTCACAATGACGGTGCCGGCATTGGAGAGGCGCACGTGGAAGAGCATGTTGTCAGTTTTGTAGTTCTGGTAGCTGTGGCAGTTGATGCACTGGCCTATGCTCTTGTTGTTCATGGTAATCTCGTTATTGAATATCTGCGTCTCTTCAAATGTGGTGAGGTTGCGCTGGGCTATCTCCATATAGGTCCAGGCGACATACGACGGCTCGATGAGGCGATATGACAGGTATTCATCGATGGGCTGTTCGGCTACATGTATCTCAAACGGGCTGAACGACAGCCATTTGCCCTGTTTCTGCCCCCAAACCTCTACTTTGATACTCTTGCCTTTCGAGGTATCGAGCATGGCGTGCCATTCCGACTCAGGTATTTGCACCTTTACGCCACTGCCGTATGTCTGCTGGTAGCCATGCGGGGATTGCAAATCCCCTCCAACAGTGAAACGTGCCACACACGCTTCATACTGGTCGGCAGGGAGCATAAAGTTGAGCGGTGCAATGTTACAAGGCACGGTGACATTGCAATAATCAGGGAAAATGTCTGGCAGTCCAGAAGACACAGTGGCCCCAGAGGGCACATCGGGGTGATTCTCACACGATGACAACAGCAATATGGCAACGGCCACAAGCAGGAAATAGGAGTGGATATATCTTTTCATAATTTTCTTATGATGCTACTTCATGACTAATATTGCCACTTATATTAATTGGTTTCCGTCCGAAGATGTTGTACCACCAGAAGGTGTCTCCAAATTCTTGACGCATTTCTTTACCAACATTTTCTATTGTCATACCGGGCTTTGCCTTTTTTTCCAAAGTCGCCCAGAACTGTTTGTAGCGCTCAAAAACGGACTGCTCGACAGGGAGCATCATACGCTTCTCCTCCGGAGCCTTGTCCATGAACAGGATATAGGCCTCCATCGCATGCAGGGGGAACTGCTCGTCGAGGTGCAGTTTAACATAGTTGTGCAGCGCTGGCCAGAAACGACGTGAGTCGCAGCGTAGCATGGCATAGAACAATGCCTGTTCTGAGGCCACTTTACTGTCAGACTCGAACCAAAGACTGATACCATTGACAAGATAGCTTTCGCTGTTCTCAACGCCGGTGAGTTCATCAGGATAGCATTTCTGCAGTTCCTTTATCTTTTCCGTGACAGGAGCCGGTTGCCAGTTTCCATAGAATGGGCTGTGGTGTAGGATGGTGGTATAGCGTTCTACCAGTTTTTCATCTCCAACAGCCAAGGCACAGCGAGCCAGCGTCTTCAGGTAGAAGGGCGAGAAGCCCGCCTGTATGGCATTTTCGAAATTCAGGCGGATGGCCTCGTTCATCATACCGTAGTTGTAATAGACCAGTGGCGACGCGATGTCGAGTAGGGTGACGTGAAGCGTATCAGGGTTGTTGATATTGACAGCATCGTTGCCCAACTTGAACGAACGGTCGAGCAGGCCGCCTTCATTCATCAGGGCAATATTCTTGAGGAACACCATCGTACTGGTTGGCTTTTTGTTCTCTTCTGCCAGTTGAAGAACCTTCTGCCAATTGTCATCTGAAGCATAGCGCACCATGCGCATCTCGTCAATGTAGTTCTGGTCGTAGTACATAAGAGAATAAGCGAAGATGATGCCAGCAACGGCACACAATGGTGGAACAAGCCACTTGGTCACCAAACGACCAAACGACCAATTCCCCAAACGACCAACTAATGGAATGACTACGGAGACCGCACCAAGCACCCAGAACGGGAGGGAGAGATGCGGGCTTGAATCCATCGGCGTTTCGAAGCGGGGAAAGCCTGCCAGCACAACATCATCGGATCTCAGATTTGAGTAGAACTGACTATGCCAGATGCTGGCGGTAAAAAGAAGCAAGACAATGCCTAAAAGCTCACGCCAGGTGGGCTTCTCGGAAAGCGCCAGACATAAAGTGAAGAGCAAGGCAAACCATCCCAGCACCGGATAGATGCAAACGGCAAACAGATACCAAAGAAGATGCCATTTACGTGGGGTGGAACGTGCTGCCCACAAAAGCAGCAGCATGACGAGATAACCTACCGACTGTGAGAACCAATAGCCTCTGATGGTGGATATATATATCCAATAGCCAAGATCGACAATTGATGTAAGCAAACAGGCAACAGGCAAGAGCATCAAAGCAGAGGCACTTCCCTGTAACCGGAATGCTTTGCTACCCACCCAGTATATGAGGATCCAGATAGCCAACATCATAGCTGTACCTACGCCCGGATGACAAAAATACTGTGTAAGCCAGGCTCCCACATACCTCAACAAGCCAAAGGGCTTCGACAGGAGGGTATGGAAAAAGGGTGCTCCGAAAATGAATTCGGAACGGTCGTGAGCCGTATAGAACACCTCTTGGTTGATGTATAACACATATACGCCAAACGCCATGAAAGCCAGGAGGCTCACATTTAGGATGGCACCAGATAGTTTGTTTTTGTAATTCATTCTATAATCCATTCATCAATAGTACGAGAGTCAATATTGAAGCGAATGCCGGCCTTTACAACACGACGTCCATCTGTAGCGTATGGTATGGCGTAACCTTTTGTGTTGATTTGATTGAGAGCCTCTTTTGCCGTGCCATTAACCTTCAGTTCCAGCACGTATATGGCATCGGGCATCCAGACTACCATGTCCGTCCTGCCTCCGGCACACTTGACTTGCGTGCGGGCATAGACGTTGAGCATGTTGAAGATGAGCCAGAGTGTGTACTCATAGAACCCCTCTGCCGTGGCAGCCTCCTCCAGTTTCTTCTTGAAACCCTCCACGTAAGGAATGGCGGCAAGGAAGGTCTTCATCTCCTGTAAGGCCTGCTCCAAATCATTCTTCTTTAGGGCACGCCAGAATTTCAGGGCAAAGCCTATCTGCACATCTTCACCCTGCAACCCTGCATAAGACGGCAGCAAACCGTCAGTATACCCCACGCGCACCTCTCGATTGGGAATGGTGAGGGTATAGATGGACGACTCGTTTTCATAGTCCTTGATGGTCAGATAACCACTTTGGTAGAGCAAAGGCACCATGGTGGTCATAGCCTCCGTAGGACGATTAATAGCATATTCGGTACTCTCAACCTCGTCCATCAGCGTGATGTTGTAGTTGAACTTCCTCATCATCTGAATGAGGAATGTGGGCGTACCTGTCTCAAACCAGTAGTTTCCGATTTTCCGGTCCGACAAAGCGCTAAGTAGACTAAAGGGGTTGTATATATCGGGCGAAATCTCGGAGAAATGATAACCATCGTAATGGGCCTTCAGCTTTTCTTTCATTTCTTCTACTGTGCAGCCACGTTCTTCGGCCATCATCTCAATGTCGGGCAGCAGAGTGGTAGACAGCTCTTCCTCAGTGATTCCACAGAGGGCTGAGAACTGTGGTAGCAGGGAGATGTTTTTCAGGTTGTTCAGTGCCGAGAAAATATTCATCTGGCTCAAGCGTGTGATACCGGTCATGAAACAGAACTTGATGTAGGGGTCGCACGCCTTCAGAGGCTGATAGAATTCTTGCATCACCCTACGGTATTCTGGCAAGACTTCATCCATGTGAAGGACTTCCAACAGCGGCGCATCATACTCATCAATGATGACCGCCACCTGGCGATGGGTCTTCGCGTATGCACGTTTGATGAGACCTTCGAGCATGCCGCCCGGTGTCAGTTCATCGTCATCCTTTCCATAAAGACCTGCATATTTTTTCAGCTGAAGAAGTATCTTGTTCTGCAAGGCATTGGGCGATTCCTGTCCCTTGGCCGTACTCATGTCGAAGTGTAATACTGGATACTCCGTCCATTCCTGTTCCAACTGTATCACCTTCAGCCCTTCGAACAGTTCCTTCCGTCCGGCAAAGAACGAATGGAGAGTAGACGACAATAGTGACTTTCCGAAGCGGCGAGGGCGGCTCAGGAAAACATACTTGCTCACCTTTGTCATTTTCCATGCCAGGTCCGTCTTGTCTACATACACATAGTCCCCTTTTATAATCTCCGAAAAGGTCTGTACTCCTATTGGATATTTACGTTCGTTGGTCATCATATTCAACTGCTGTTTGTTTCTTGGCGGCAAAGTTAAGCATTTTTTGCCAAACAACCAAATAATATCTGAAAAAGGCTTTATAGTCTTTGTCATTATCTGATAAAATTACACAAATGTCCGCTTCAGCCATAGGTTCAGAAAACGGTCATAGACAATATAGCCCTCTGGGGTTTGGAAAAGCACGTCTTTTTCTTTCAGCACTTCAAGGGCTTTCCCTGTGCTGCTGACATGCAGATAGGTAACACCCAGCACACCCCGCACTTAACCCACTGATAATCAATAGCCATTTCGGGTGTTACCTACCTGTTCTCACCCACACCCAAGCTCCCACCCAAAGTCGCACCCATTCGGTCGAGCGGCAAATCCGTCCGTTCGGTCGGATTTCTTGCGTCCCTGCGGTAGCAAGCGGCAGAGCCGAGCGGCAATCCGACCGTATTGAATATCAGCATTTGTAATGCGATAAACAGAGCAAAACTAGGATTGAAAATCCTAATATTCACTACGGCTGGATTGCCGCTCGGCTCTGCCGCTTGCTACCGCAGGGACGCAAGAAATCCAGCCGAACTAACTATATCTAAACCTTGCACGCATTTGGTATATTGGGCATATACCGATGGTATATATTTAGTATACCGATGGTATGCAGGCTATATACCAAATACGTGCAGTTTTCTGACACAGCCCCAACGGAAAAGTCTTGAAGTGTAGATGCAAAAGAAATGTCCCACGGCCTGGGACATTTCTGGCGAGGCTTCCCATAGCTACGGCGAAGCCTCCCGTCTGCATGGCGAGGCCTCCCATCGGGACGGGAGGCCTTCGCGTCCCGATGCGGAGGCTCCCTGGCTTACGCCGTTCCCCCGTTTGGCGGGGGAACTCAAACCCGTCGATATGGCAAGGCCTCTGATTAACTGCTTTGCAGTAGCTTGTGAAAATTGACAACTTCCACAAGTTCCCATAATCTCTGTGAATAGACATTCAGCCAGTGTAGGGGCGGGCCCTGTGCCAGCCCGTACGCCGGCTACGGCGTTCTTCTTCGCGCATACATACCGCCTGATGGCGGTGCGGGCTGGCACGGGGCCGGCCCCTACAGTCGGCGGATTCTGAGCTTGCGGAAGTTGAATAATCCTCAATCTAGGTGCGACTTTGGGTGTCACCTTGGGTATGGGTAAAAATGGGTAGGTAACACCTAAAATGGCTATTGATTATCAGCGGGTTAAGTGCTGGGTGTGCTGGGTGTTACCAATGTTTTTGGTGTGAAGATTTTCGGTTACCCACTAACCTCCCTGCCGAAAAATACGGGTGCGTCAAAAAAGGCTGACTCAAACGAGATTGAGTCAGCCTTTTCTTAATTATACCGATTAGGAATGATTACTCCTCATAGTAAACAGATTTCAGAGTCATGCTGCCGCTGTAGAGCATGAGGTCGAGGTCGCGACCTTCACCACCCTTAGCGCACTCATCAGCCAAGGTCTGAGTAATCTGAAGTTCATTCAGACCATTCACCCACTTAACATGATCGTAATAGGTGTTACTCCACCAACCGTTCATAACCTTCAGGTCAAAGTCTTCAGTAACATCTGATACGTCAAAGATCAGAGTCTTCAGACCGAAGTAAACATCATCGGGAATAGTGGGCAGGTGTGCACCCTCAGTAGAGCTGAAACGCATGGCTGCTGCATCCCAGGCGCCTGGCACGAATGGAGGCTCTGTTTCTGCCTTTGCAGGATCACCATAGATGTAGTACTTTACAAGTGGATCAGTGATCTCCTGACAAGAGACGGGATACTCAGCTGTAAGAACAGTACCATCAGGGCAAAGGGCTGTCAGAGTGACAACATGATCACCAAGCTTCATTTTCTTCGATGCGTAGTTACCAATCAACTCTTTGCCAGCGAAATCCCACTTTGCATTAACGGGAGCAGAGGTTTGGCAAGTAATAACGTTGCCGTTCAGACCACTGGCAGCCTTGTCAACAGTGACTGTTGTCTTCGACTTGAGCTCGTCAACTGTAATGTGACCGCCATTGCTGATATCCTCATGAGTAGGATCGCAAGCAGCGAAAGCGCAAACTGCGGCAACAAGCAAAAATAATATCTTTTTCATATTGATTACTTATTAAATATTAATACAGAACTTTATATGTGTACTCTGATGCATTTGCATTTTCATCCCATCCTGGGTTCTGCTTCATCTTACCACTCATCAGAGTAATCTGAGCCTGAGGCTTCGGCAAGAAGCCGTTGGTATCAGCATAACGCTTAGCCCAAGAACAAGTCATGTGAGCCATTGGAATCTTGGCACCCTTCTGACCATAGCATACAATCATCTTACCCCTCTGTGCTTCAAGAGCCTTGGCAGCGTATGAGCTTTCGCCAGAGTTAATACCAGACCAACGACGCATATCGTTGAAACGAAGACCCTCTAATGCAAACTCCCAACGACGCTCGTCCTGAAGAGCCTTCAAAGAGTATGTCATAGTCAAAGGTACGCCCGCACGAGCCTGAACCTGGTTCATGTATGAAACATCACCTGTAAGCTCGGAAAGCATCAGCAGGACGTCAGCATATCGCATCAGGTAGTAGTCCTCGAAGTGGTCACCCTGCTGCTTATTATCAAGTGAGCTGCTGGAATAGCCTGGGCACTGAGACCACCATGAATCGTTGTCGGCAGCGCAAGCGTCAAGGTTTACATCAGCATACTTTTTAACGGCATAGCCAGACTCCTCGTTGTCATCCTTCTCATAGGTATAGGCTTCAAGTTCATTCTCAAGGTCAATCAGAGTACCGAGTTTACGGATGTCAGAATAACCTTTACCATCATTACCAATTCTCTCTGCGTCTGTCCAGTCGTCCCAGAGGTTACATGAAGGAGTTCCCTGACCCCAACCCTGGTTGAATGGATAGGTCTTATCACGCTTACCATTGTCATTGGTAGCACCATTACGAAGACCCCAGAAGCATGACAGATAGTTTGAATACATACGTGGGTTATTATATGTACCACCAATGGCCCACTTAGAAGCATTCATAAACTGAATCTGGAAGATTTCCTCGGTGTTACCGTTACCCATACCAGGCTGGTCGAAGCAGTTCTCAAGCTTCATATCAGCGATGAAAGCGTATGCATGAGTACCTTCTGCATTACCTGTACCATCTTCATTATCATGTGCCTCTTTCCAAAGCAGACTGTTAGAGTACTGCCAGAGTGAACGGAAGTCCTCACAGAGTTTGTAGCCACCAGTTGTAACAATGTCCTTCAGACCAGCAACAACATCAGCCTTAGAAAGGGTACCGCCTGAGCATCCTTCCTGCTCAACAAGATTGATAGTAGCATCACCTGTAGAAAGATCACTAACCTTCTTATAGAAGCCAGCCCAGAACATCCATGCACGTGCAATAAATGCCTCTGCAGCGAACTTGTCAGCATGACCTGAACCATTAGCTCTTTCTGGTTTCATAAGATTCTTGGCAGAAACGAAGTCTGAAATAATCTGCGGATAAATAGCCTCCTCTGCGCTAACCTCATTCTGCATATCGTCAGTGATAACAGTAGAGGTGATCAGGGGAACATCGCCGTACAACTGGCTGAGCCACATGTAGTAGAGTCCGCGCATGAAGTAACCCTCACCAAGAAGCTGATTACGCTGAGCCTTCTCAGATTCTTTCCAAGTCACGTTATCGATGGTCTCAATCTGGTTGTTAGCACGTGAAATACCGCCATAAAGAAGGATGAAATCCTGCTCATACTGATTGGCACTCGCCGTTGTGAAATGATGCAGCGACTTAGCTACATTGTCCTGCAAACCACCACTACCGTAGCAGTCGTCAGACATAAGTGACCACCAGTAGAAAGGATTATTTAATATACCACTTTGGTCTCCACCACCCAATGTATTCATGATACTATAGGTAGCTGCATTCAACGCCTCCACATCTGCAGGCTTACCAGGGAAAGTAGCCGCAGTCAACTCAGTAACACGCGGATCTGTGTCCAGCATGTCGTTACAAGATGTGAACAAAGTTGCTGCTGACAAAACAGCTAACGATGATAAAATATATTTCTTCATAACTTAATTTTCAATTTTCAATTGTCAATTATCAATTATCAATTGTCAATTTAGAACTTAATACTAGCACCTACCAAATATGTACGCGATGGTGGGTAAAGACCCAGGTCGACACCAGAAGCCCAGCCATTACCACCTGCAGAGTTACCAACCTCAGGATCCAGACCTGTGTAGCCTGTGAATGTGTAGAGGTTCTGAGCCTGAACATAGAGACGGAGCTGCTGGAATGGGCAACCTTTCCAAAGATGCTTGAAATCGTAACCGAGTGTTACGGTCTTGATCTTGAAGTAGTCAGCATCCTCCATATAACGGTTAGATACCCAGTTAGTATTCTCACTACCAGTACTTGAAATACGTGGCTGGTCGTTTGATGTACCTTCACCAACCCAGCGATTCAGGATAGTGGTATCATAGTTCTGGTAAGGAGCATCACTGAATGAACGGTAAGAACGCATAATCTGCATACCGAATGCGCCGGCACCGTTTACAGCGAAGTCAAGACCCTTCCAGTTCAGACCGAGGTTGATACCAAGCATGACATCCGGATTAGGATTACCAATCTCATGACGGTCGCAAGCGTCGCCCTCAGAATAAGTAATCACGCCATCACCATTCCAGTCATCCCAGATGCAGTCACCGGGCTGTGCGTTGTCAAGAACGGCCTTTTTATTTGCGCGTGCATCATCAATCTGCTGCTGATTCTGCCAGATACCGCTGTATGACATACCATAGAAGTAACCTATAGGCTTGCCTTCCTCAGCGCGGTAGATATATTCAGTACCCTGTGAGAGCACGCCAGTAGGACCATTGATATAGTGATTGTCATTAGCAATACGGGTTACCTCGTTCTTGTTGGTCGTGAAGTTCACACCGACATTATAACTGAAGTCCTTGTTGATTCTGTCGTTCCAAGTGAGAGCAATTTCAATACCAGTATTCTCCACGTCACCACCATTGATGGCAGCAGGGTTGGTACCATTAATAGCTACTTGCTGTCCTGTAATCAGCCAGTCCTTTGTCGTCTTCTTATACCAGTCAAAGATTAGACCCAGACGGTTGTTCAGGAAACGGGCATCCAAACCGAGGTCGAGCTGCTCAGAGGTCTCCCATGTCAGGTCAGGATTTGGTACGATGTTGGCGTAAGCACCGGTATTCGGTGAACCGGAAACAGAAGTTGCCATGTCTGAACCGAACTTATAACCGCTGTCGCCAGCTTCGCCCGACAGAGCGATAGTAGCCAGATACTGGTACTTGGAGATATCCTTGTTACCGTTCTGACCCCAGCTTGCGCGAATCTTCAAGAAGTCCATCCAGCTCTTGGTGCTCTCCATGAAGGGCTCATTGCTGATGACCCAACCTGCAGAAACAGATGGGAAAGTACCCCAGCGCTTACCATCAGTGAAGATACTTGAACCATCATGACGAACGGTGACGGTAGCCATATATTTCTCATTCCAGTCCCAAGTCAAACGACCGAACCAAGAAGCAAGATACTCTTCATCATTGGGTGAGCCGGTGAGAGTAGCATCGGTAGCATTTACCAGCTTGATGTTTGACAGCCATGCTGAATCCCAACCCTTCAGTGTTGCGAGCTGCTCGCCATAGTTAACCTTGTTAGATCCACCGATGTTTGTGCTCCAAGCTGTGCTCTGGAAGCTCTGACCAACCATTGCGCTGATCTTGTGACCAGAAATAATAGGAAGATCGTATGTGAGGGTGTTCTCAATAGAATAGTTAGTGTTCAGCCAAGCACTCTGATTCACACTATAAACAATAGACGTGGCATTACCATAACCAGAAGAACGCGGTTCATTATAGTTACGATATGCACCGGAACCCCAGTTGTAGTTGAACTGAGAACGGAATCTCAGACCCTTGATGGGCTGGATGGTCAGGAAAGCAGTAGCACTGGCATTGATGTTGCGGCTCTCTGCCTTAGAGTTGAAGCCACCCTTAGCAAGGTTCTCCCATGGGTTGCTGAACAAAGAAGCGTTCCAGCCTTGACCATACTTAACGGTACCGTCGAAATCCTGATAATAATAGATATCGTCTTTTTCACCGTACTGTGGTACGAGCGGGCAGGTCTGGAGCAAGCTGTGGATATAGCTCCAGTACATACCGTCCTCAGCCAAGTCGTGACTCTTGTTATAGCCGATAGAGATGTTCTCGCCGATGGTGATGGCATCGAAATCTCTAGCCTTTAAAAGCACGTGTTCACTGTTGATACGAACGGTGTGACGCTTGTAGTAAGATGCCTGGTCAGCACCCATGATACCTTCGTTACCGGTATAGGTGTATGACATAGCAAACTTTGAACGGTCTGTACCACCGGTCAGGGTCACAGAATGATTCTGCTGCAAAGCATTCTCGTTTTCGAATGCGCCCCACCAGTCAGTGCCTTCCCAACCGTTCTTAACCTTTGTAAGTATGTCCTCGGGAACGAAGCCAGCCCAATTCATCTTCTGACCTGAAGTGTTAAAGGTGTACTCGTCAATAATCGTCATGTACTGCTGAGCATTGAGCAGCTGAGGACGCTTATAGGCGTTTGACCAACCAAAAGCTCCATTGTAAGAGAGCTCAATCTTACCTTCCTTACCCTGTCTGGTAGTAACGAGGATAACGCCGTTTGCAGCACGGGCACCATAGATGGCAGCCGATGCAGCATCCTTCAGCACGTCGATGCTCTCGATGTCGGCAGGGTTAATGTCATCAAGACTACCGCCTGCTACACCATCAATTACATAAAGAGGAGAAGAGTTACCGGTGGTACCGATACCACGGATGTAAACCTTGTAACCCTTACCAGGCTGAGTAGAGCTCTGGGTAATCTGTACACCAGGCGTCTGGCTCTGCATTGCTTCGAGTGCATTGGTCGTGTTCAGCTTGGCGATTTCTTCACCTTTTACCTGAACAGTAGCGCCAGTCACCAACTTCTTTTTCTGAGTACCGTAACCGATGACAACCACGTCTTCCAACGTGTTGTTGTCCTGTACCAAGGTGACGGTGATGTTGCTTCTGCCACCTACGTTTACCTGCTGGGTCGTATAGCCCACGTAGGAGATGCTCAGTGTGGCGTTAGAGGCAGCCTTGACGCTGAATTTACCGTTGAAATCGGTAATTGCACCTTCATTGCTACCCTGTACTTTGACAGTGGCGCCGATGACCGGTTCACCAGTTTCGTCATTTACGACACCTGACACTGTCTGAGCCTGAGCACAGATGGCAAAAAAGCAAAGAATGGAAAGGATGAGCAACGATTTGCTCCATGTTCCCAACTTTTCAAGTTTTCGCATTTTTAGATAAGTTTAAGTTAATGAATTAATTTGTTATAAAAGTTTCAGATCGATTCTGCAAATTCGGGCACAAATTCAAAACATACCCGCATAAGAGATTTCCAACTGGCAGTTCTTTCATGGTATTGGTACCGAACTTGCCGTTCATGTCGGTTACACTGTCTGTGTTTGTTTCGACAATTTTCGCCGATGCTCAAATAAACGAACCACCAGCTTTGTCGTTCACAGTTCCTTTTGCCGTCCATAGAATCAATGCTCATTGGACAGAAACCATCAGGAAATAAACAATCCTAACGGGCTCTTATGAAATAAAACAATCTCATGCTTTCACTCATAGCTTTGGTTAATTAATAAATATTTGGATTAAAAAATTTTGTGCAAAGATATATTATTTTACGCACGCAAAGTTTCGCTTATGTCTCAAAACCTTTTGTTTTTGTCCGCTATTCTGAAAATAGGCTAATAACCTCGCTTTTTTGACACGTATCGGAAGAGCTATTTCCGTAGAAAAGCTGGTACTTTCCAGGCTTTATGCGCATAGTGTTAGTCGCTGTATCGAAAAACTCAAACGCCTTCGGAGTGAGTTTGAACGTCACATTTTGGGTCTGTCCGGCCTTGACACTGACACGTTGGAAGGCGCGGAGCGACTTTAGTGGTCCGTCAGGATCCTGCAGGTCTCGGATGTATAGTTGTACGATTTCCGTACCGTCGCGTTTGCCTGTATTTGTCACAGGAACGGTGACGGTATATGCGGCATCTTCCGATGTCTCGGACTTGGCGGAATTTTTGGAAACAGCTGCATTGCCAATCTCAAAGGTCGTGTACGACAGTCCGTAGCCGAAGGGGAAGAGTGCGTCGTTGAAGTAGCGGTAAGTGCGCCCCTTCATCGAGTAATCCTCGTAGTCGGGCAACTGGCTGCTGTTCTTGTAGAACGTGACGGGAAGCTTTCCGGCAGGATTATAGTCGCCGAAGAGCACATCGGCAACGGCGGTGCCACCCTCCTGTCCGGGATACCAGGCCTGAACGATGGCGTCGCAGGTTTCCGTCTCGGGTTGCAGGGCAATGGCCGAGCCTGAGCAGTTGACGAAAATGACGGTCTTGCCGGCAGCCTTCAGCGCCTTCAGGAAATCACGCTGTACCTTGGGCAGTTCGATGTTCGTGCGGTCGCCGCCCTTGAAGCCCTCAATCTCAACAGGCATTTCCTCGCCTTCGAGGGCGGAGGATATACCACCGACAAAGATGACCTTGTCAATGCCCTTCAGCTGGCTGATAATCTGCTGGTAGTCGATGGGATGCTCCTTGGCCACGTTGATCTTCAGATTAGCATTATAAGTATGTACGTGCGAGAAGCGCACCTCGATGTTGTAGCTTTTGCCTGCCTCTGCCTGGATGGCCACGCGGTTGGGCGTGGTACGCCAGATGCGGTGGCGGAACTTACGCTCACCATCGATATAGAGTTCAAATTGTCCGCAGCCGTCCACATTCACGACGTATTCGCCTGCCTCCTTGGGCGTGAAGACCGTTTCGTACTTGGCCGAGAAGTCCTCGAGCTGTACGCCGGGGGCGAAATTGTGCATACCGAAGGTGGTGACAGCCAGCGGCTGGGTATAATACTGTGTAGTAACGGGTTTGCCCTCCATGCGGCGGTTGTTCCAGAACGTGCCCTTCATGCCTTTCTTTCCCTCGAAGGCACAGTCAGAAGCCAGCAGGCTTTCCATCACCTTGTCGTAGGTCAGGTCGCAACCTGCGTTATAGAAGAGCTTCTTCTGCTTGGTCTTGATGCCATCGAGGATGGTGATGGTGTGGTTGGGCGTACCATTATAGTTACCCCACATCATCGGCTCGTTGTCGGCATTCGGGCCGATAACGGCAATCTTCTCCTTGTTCTTCAGGAGGGGCAGAACATCATTTTTGTTCTGCAGCAGCACGATGGTCTGGCGCGCCATGTCGAGAGCTATCTGCCGATGTTCCTTGGAGTCCATTGCTGAATAGGGGATTTTCGACCATTCCACAAGCGACGGATCGTCCATTTCGCCGAGGTCGAAGCGGCCTTCGAGCAGGCGGATGACGTGCTTGTCGACCTCTGCCTCAGTGATAAAGCCGCGCTTCACGGCCTCGGGAATGCTGCGGTAGGCATAGCCGTAGCCACATTCCACGTCCGTTCCGGCGATGGTGGCCTTGGCCGAGGCGTGGACGGGCGACGACGAAGACTTATGCGACTCATAGAAGTCGCTGACGGCACCGCAGTCGCTGACCACGAGGTACTGGAAGCCCCACTCGTCGCGCAGAATGGTTTGCAACAGCCGCTGGCTTCCGCAGCACGGGTCATCGTCGAGACGCTGGTAGGCACACATCACCTCGCGCACTTTGCCGTCCTGCACACAAGCCTTGAATGCCGGCATGTAGGTCTCCCACAGGTCGCGGGGCGACACATTGGTCAGGTTGGCCGAGTGGCGGGTGTACTCCGGTCCGCTGTGTACGGCGTAGTGCTTGGCACAGGCCCAGAGCTTGCGGTATTTCGCATCTTCCGGCCCCTGCAGTCCGCGCACTACCTGCGTACCCATGACACTGGTCAGATAGGGGTCTTCGCCGTAGGTTTCCTGTCCACGTCCCCATCGTGGGTCACGGAAGATGTTGACGTTCGGGGTCCAAACGCTTAGGCTGTGGAACTTCTCGTCCTCGCCACCGTTCAGCATGCGCCGGTTGTACTGGGCACGGAACTCGGTGCTGGCAGCGTCGAACACTTTGAATAATAAGTCGGGATTGAACGATGACGCCATGGCCACCGGCTCAGGGAACACCGTGACGTTGCCCATGTTGGCGGCACCGTGCAGGGCCTCGCTCCACCAGAAGAACTTCTTGATGCCGAGGCGGGGAATGGCGGGACTCTCGTCGAGCATGAGCTGGGCCTTCTCTTCGAGCGTCAGCCGTGAACAGAGGTCTATGGCCCGTTCCTTGGCCGACAGATTTGGGTTCTGGAAGGGGTAAGCCTGTGCAGTGGCAGACTGTCCTTGATTCTGGTACTGTGCTGTCTGTGCTTTCGCTGCTGGACAGGCGGTTGCTGCCCACATCATCAAGAGAATGATTTGCTTCATGGTTAAATGTTCTTTTTAGTTTACATTTTTCGGAAACAAAGTTAGCGTATTACCAGCAGATGGGCTTGTCAATTTGTTGCAGATACTTTTCTCCGTGTAACAAAAGCGAAAAAAAGGGCGTCCAATAGTTGGTATTAAACGAAAAAGCCGTAACTTTGCAGGAAGAACCACATCTAATAAAGTAAATATGAAACAATCCTTAGCCCTGCTTCTGCTTGCTTTGCCGCTTACCGGCTCGGCGCAGAACCCCATCATTCGTGACCAGTTCACGGCTGATCCTACCGCGCGCGTGTTTAATAATAAGGTGTACTTGTACCCTTCGCACGACATCATGCCCCCTGAAGGACAGCGCCAGGACTGGTTTTGCATGGAAGACTATCACGTCTTCTCGTCTGAGAACCTCACTGACTGGACCGACCATGGTATGATTGTCACTCAGAACAAGGTACCATGGGTACGACCGAACTCCTATTCCATGTGGGCGCCCGACTGCGTCTACAGGAATGGAAAGTACTATTTCTATTTCCCGTCTGCTCCCGCTCAAGGCAGAGGCGGTTTTGCTGTCGGTGTAGCTATTGCCGACAGCCCTGAGGGACCGTTCATTCCTGAGCCGGAGCCCATCAAGGGCATCAACGGCATCGACCCGTGTGTTCTTCAGGCATCCGACGGCAACGCCTACATCTTCTGGGGCAACGGACGTTGCGCCAAGCTCAAGCCCAATATGAAGGAACTGGCTGACGACAATCCGAAGTCAACAGTCAAGTTTGGCAATCGCGAGATGGAGATGACTGGCGTCAACTGTCTCGAGGGTCTGCCCAACCGTCAGGCCGAGGGTCCGTTTGCTTTCGAGGCTAACGGCTGGTACTACCTCACCTATCCGTATGTGAGGGAGAATACCGAGGTCCTCGGCTACGCTATGAGTAAGAACCCGATGGGACCTTACGAGTACAAGGGACTGATCATGGCCGAACAGCCCAACGGCTGCTGGACCAACCACCACAGCATCATCAACTACAAGGGCCAGTGGTATCTGTTCTATCATCACAACTATTTCTCTCCGAACGATGACAAGCGCCGTTCTGCCTGTATCGAGAAGTTGTTCTTCAATGCCGACGGTACCATCCAGGAGGTGAAGCAGACCATCCGCGGCGTCGGTATCAACAAGGCTACTGAAAGAATTGAGATCGACCGTTACAGCACGGCCAGTGAAGGCGTGACAGAAGAGCTCATCGATACCGTCAACACTTTCCGCAGTTATATGGCTACCCTGCCTACGAAGGGCAGCTGGCTCCAGTATAACGATGTTGACTTCAGCATGATTACCGACGGCTACCTCATTATGAGTGTCAAGGCGGCAGACAACACCGAGTTCTGCATCCGCGAAGGCAGCGCCAAGGGTAAGGTCATTGCCCGTCTCAAACTGACGGTGAGACCACCAGAGCCACCCACAGGCGGTGCAGCCGGAGGCGGTGGTATGCCTATGATGCGCTTCAACCGCGACCAGCGCAACCAGTGGCTCACTCAGACAGCCAAACTGGAATACGTTCCTACTGGCGTGACCAACCTCGTGATTACCAACGAGGGCGAGGGTGCTCTCAGCGTAGACTATGTCCGCTTCAAGAACCGTCCGAAGTACTTCTCGGCCGTGACCACACCGACAGCCCAGCCTGATAACGAGGGCTTCATCCACCGTTGGCTGCTCTTAGAGCCGATAACCAAACCCAACAGCGGTAATACCGTCTTCACTGACAGCTATCTGCGTGAGCACTTCAACAGAGAGTACTTCAAGGGTCAGCAGACCATCGTTCCGAAGGACGGTCAGAAGGTGCAGGCCGTCTTCAAGCAGGAACAGGCTCCCGCAGGCTTCGGCCGTGGATTCGGCGGTCAGCAGCAGCCTGCACAGCCTGAGGTGAAGACCGTCAAGCAGACACTCACCTGGCATGCCCTCGACAGCGAGAACATGAACGTGAAGCTCTTCCGCTTCGCCGAGAAATATGGCGAGGAGATTTATGGTGTGCTCTTCTGGGCAGTGACCATCATCGAGTGCGACGAGGACATCGAGAATGTCCGCTTGGCCGTTGGTTCTAACTCAGCCTCCATGTGGTGGCTCAACGGCGAGGAGACCCTGCTGCTCAGCGGCGACCGCCGTATGGTGAAGGACGACGCCATGTCGAACCGCATCACTCTGAAGAAAGGCCGTAATATCCTGCGCGGTGCCGTTATCAACGGTCCGGGCATGAGCGACTTCTGCGTCCGCTTCCTCGACGAGAAGGGAAATCCTGTAACTAATTATAAGGTAACGGTTTCCTCGAAATAACGAAACAACGTGACAACGACATACCGTAATAACGTAATAACGAACTAACGAATTCAACAGATTATGAAGACGAAATATTTGATAGGTTTATCGTTTATCATTTCTCATTTTTCATTTAGCCCTGCAAGGGCGCAAGTGGGTGCCCCCTTCATCCATGATCCCTCGACCATCGCCGAGTGCGAGGGCAAATACTATACCTTTGGTACCGGTGGCGGCGGTCTTATCTCTGAGGACGGCTGGACCTGGAACAGCGGTGCTGAGCGTCCCGGAGGCGGTGCTGCCCCCGATATCATCAAGATTGGCGACCGTTACCTCTGCATCTACGGCGCTACGGGTGGTGGTCTTGGTGGCGGTCACGCAGGCCGCATCCTCACCATGTGGAACAAGACCCTCGACCCGAAGTCACCCGACTTCAAGTGGTCTACGGCTGTGGAGGTCTGCTTCTCCGACGGTATGGAGGACCAGGACGCCATCGACCCGGGTATCATGCTCGACCCCACGACTGGGCGTCTGTGGGTCAGCTACGGCACCTATTTCGGCACTATCCGCCTCATCGAGCTGGACCCGACGACAGGATTCCGTAAGAGTGGCAACGTAGAGAAGGACATCGCCATCGACTGTGAGGCCTCCGACCTCATTTGCCGTAACGGCTGGTACTATCTGCTCGGTACCCACGGCACCTGCTGCGATGGTGTGAACTCTACCTATAATATCGTCGTTGGCCGTTCCAAGAGCCCAGAAGGTCCTTATATTGATAACGTAGGCCGCGACATGTATCATGGTGGTGGTAGGATGGTGGTTGCCGCCGGTGACCGCAAGACCGGTGCCGGACACTTCGGACGCACCATCATCGACGAGGGCGTTGAAGTGGCATCGTTCCACTGGGAGGCTGACTTCGACATGGGTGGCCGTTCCACATTGGCTATCCGTCCGCTGCTCTGGAAGAACGACTGGCCCTATTGTGGCGAGCAGTTCAAGGGCGGTACTTTCGAGATTGAGTCAGAGCGCCGTGGCTATGCCCTCGAGCTGGCTGTTGACTTCGTTCGCATGAACGTGGCTCGTGCCGGTGGTTTCGGTGGCTTCGGCGGTGGCAGACCCCAGCAGAATGCTGCGCCCCCACAGCCCGTGGCTAACCAGACACTGGATCAGGTCAAAGGCACATGGCCCGAGGGTGACATTCCTGCCCGTATCGGCGACTATATGTTCCGTCCCCACCAGCGTTGGACCGTGAGCCCCGTTGAGGGTAAGGGTGCTTACCTTGGCAACACCTATTTCAAAATTGTGATTGAGGGCACCGAGCGTGCACTGGCCGCTACCGCTAATTGCGAGGTAACAACCGTTCCCGCCTACACAGGTGCCGACGAACAGCTGTGGCGCATCGAGCAGCTCACCGACGGCACATTCCGCATTATGCCGAAGGTCATCCCCGGCCGCGAGGGCATCAACAAGACCATCTGCCTCTACAGCGCTGGCGACTCTACGCCGACGTTGGCCGAGTACGACTTCAAGAGCGACAACTCGAAGTGGAACTTCCGCGCCCATTAAAGCTGTCTTCCGTGTGACAACAACTATTTAACTGTTAAATCAATAAAACAATGAAAACATTCAACTTTAGACACATCATGCCGAGTCTCCTGACTGTGGGGCTTGGCTTGTTTGCTGCCACTGCCAGTGCGCAGCTATCGACAAACCCAGACAAATTCCTGGGTAACATTACCACCCGCTATAGTATGGATGCGGGAGGAGGTGTCCCGCAGTTCTACAAACTATGGAATCAGGTCACCTGTGAGAACGAGTCCAAATGGGGCTCTGTTGAGGGTACGCGCGGTTCGTACAACTGGGGTTGCGACAATGCCTTCAATTATGCTAAGCAGCACAACTTCACATACAAGTTCCATGCACTGGTCTGGGGCTCTCAGTATCCGAACTGGCTCAGCAACCTGTCCATCAAGGATCGCTACAATTCCATCGTGAAGTGGTTCGACGCTGTCAAGAAGAAGTATCCCACCCTGCCGCTGATTGATGTGGTGAACGAGGCAGTCGGCATGCACCAGCAGGGCAACCCGATGATGAAGGAGTCGCTCGGCGGCGGTGGAAAGACGGGTTACGACTGGCTCATCAAGGCCTTTGAGATGGCCCACGAGCGCTGGCCGGACGCCATCTTAATCTACAATGACTATAATTCGTTTCAATATGATGTAGATGCCTATATCACATTAGTGCAGACTTTGCGTGATGCCGGCGCACCTATTGATGCATACGGAAACCAGTCGCACGATGTTGATAACATCAGCGTGAGCGCCTTGAAAAGCGCGATGAAAAAGCAGCAGGATGCACTGAAGATGCCTATGTACATTACAGAATTGGATGTCAACATCGAAAACGACGCTCAGCAGAAACAGCAATATCAGAACATCTTCCCATTGATGTGGGAGGCAAACTATTGCGCAGGTGTCACCATTTGGGGATATATCCATGGCGCCACTTGGGTGGCAAACTCCGGCCTCTACAAGAATGGTAAGGAGCGTGCTGCCATGACTTGGCTGAAAGAGTATATGGAAACTGACAAGGCCAAAAATGCTGTGAGTCCCTTCCCCGGCATGAAGAAGGAAGCCTCCATCTACGTCCATCCCGCTGCTTTGGCAGTGGCCAAGGGCGATGTTCTGCCCATTCTGGTGCGTGCCAGCATGGCTACCAAGACCATTGAGAAAGTGGATTTGTATGTCGGTTCTGAGCTGATTGCCACCATGACCGAGGCTCCTTATAAGACAGAGTACACGACGAGTTCCACCGGATGGAAGACCTTGAAAGCCGTGGTCACCACCACCGACGGCGCTACCTATGAGCGCTATGCCCGTTTCAATGTGCTTAGCTCTACCACCAAGCGCGAGCCCTATAACGAGACTGTTCCCCAGCTGCCTGGCACCATCTTGACCGCAGAGTACGACAAGGGCGCATCCGGCGTGTCCTACAGCAATGCTTCGCGTAATTCTTCGACAGTCACCAAGGACGGTGCCTGGATGGAGTATACCGTCGACGTGCAGGAAGAGGGCATCTATTCAATGGATGTTGAGATAGCATCGTTGAAGAGCGGCGGCACGTTCCACCTCAGTGAATACGGCCTCGACAACCTCACGTTCTTCTCAGATTTCGTTGAGGTGCCGAAGACGGGCAGTAATTCCGAGTTCCAGACTATGAACGTCAAGCTGCAGAAACCACTGACAGCCGGACGCCATATCCTCTGCCTGAACATCGACAAGGGCGGCTTCTACATCAAGAGCCTTACCTTCCGCCGCTACGAGCAGGACAAGAGCATCTCTGTTACTGTCTCCTCTCTTAAGCCTACCACTATCTCTGTCGGCGACACGACTACCATCAACGTCACGGCTAAGTCTTCCGCCAGCACCATTGCCAACGTGAAGTTCTATGCAAACGACCTGCTGATTGGAACCGACGATGAGGCACCTTACTCAATCGAGTTTGCTCCTACAGAGAAAGGCTCATATAGCATTACGGCTGTCGCAACCGATGCAGAAGGCAAGGAGAATGTGTCATCCAAGAAGACCCTGAAGGTCAATGGTAAGCGTCTGCCATACAAGAGCGTGATAACCATTCCAGGTATCATCCAGGCCGAGAACTTCGACAAGGGCGGCGAGGGAATGACCTTCCACGATTCCGATGACACAAGAGAAGGTGACACCGAGTACCGTACCGACAGCGAGGGCGTAGACTTCGTGAAGGGCAACAACGGCACTGCCATCGGCTACACCTCGAGAGACGAGTGGTTGGAGTACTCTGTCAACGTTGTTGAACCGGGCGAATACTCCTGCGAGGCAACCGTTTCTTCAGGAACGACAAACTCAGGCTTCAAACTCGGACTGGTCAATGGAACGAAGGTCACAGATCTTTGCCAGATTAACGTGCCGCAGACAGGTAACAACGACTGGGGCACCTATACGGTTGTCACTGAAGCCCTTAGTCAGGACCTCGCCGTAGGCCAACAGATACTGCGCATCACCATCACGGGTAACAGCTGTAACATCGACAAGCTGGAGCTGAAGTGTACGAAGAACACCGGCATCGAGGACATCGAGCGCGCACGCAACGCTGCCGCCAATGCACAGTTCAACCTCTCTGGCCAGAAGGTGGGTGCCAACTACCGTGGCATCATCATCAGAAATGGCAAGAAGATTCTGAACCGCAGATAGGCCGCCAAATAATCAGGCCGCCACGTTCGGACGAGCGGGCTTCCCAGTCAGATGGGAAGCCCGCTCAGTTTTCTGCAAAACGCGCGCACGTATTAGGAAGGCTAACCGGAAAACTGCCAGCACCCCTTGCACCTCTTGCACCTAACCAGATGCAAGAGGTGCAAGGGGTGCAAACAGTTTTTGGTTTTTCCTTTCCATAACACGCGCGACCTACGCCAACGGCACCGGCAGCAATAAACCCAAATTGGTCGTTAGAAGTTTTTTGGAAACAAATAAGCACTAATGATGATAAATTTGTGCTGATTTGTTTTTGTAAGACGCTTTCATCCGAAGCCTCGCCGTCAGGATGGGAAGCCCTCCCGTCAGGATGGGAAGCCTCGCCGTCAGGATGGGAAGCCCTCTCGTCTGGATGGGAAGCCTCGCCGTCAGGATGGGAAGCCCTCCCATCAGGATGGGAAGCCCTCTCGTCAGGATGGGAAGCCTCGCCGTCAGGATGGGAAGCCCTCCCGTCAGGATGGGAAGCCTCGCCAGAAATGTCCCAGGCCGTGGGACAAATTTTTGCATCGGACTTCACGGACTTCCACGGACTTTTCTGTTCGGCTGGATTTCAGTTCGGCTGGGGAAATCCGATCAGTTCGGCTGGATTTGCAATCCAGCCGTAGTGAATATTAGGATTTTCAATCCAGGTTTTGCTCTGTTTATCGCATTACAAATGCTGATATTCAATACGGTCGGATTGCAAATCCGACCGAACGGGAAATCCGACCGAACGGGTGCGACCTTGGGTGTGGGCTTGGGTGCGACTAACTCTAAATACAATCGCCCTGACAATCAGCGGGTTAAGTGCCAGGTGTTCTGGGCGTCACCTACTGTGTGTCAATGTATGGGCGCGCGTGTACGTATGGTGGACGTAAGGTCGTCGCTGGCAGCGATTATCTGTGGAATCTGCAAGATCTGCGTGACCTTATTAATATGGATGATTTGAAAGATTTGGAAGATTTCTTGCGTCCCGATGGTAGCAAGCGGCAAAGCCGAGCGCTCGCCGAAGGCGACTGAATGGGGGCGGGCGACAAATCTGATTGAACGGAGAGGGGACACTGAGTATCAGGCTGTTGTGACTTTAGGATTTGACCAGCACCCGCCATAGCCTTGCGCAGCTCGCAGGAATGTCGTACCTTTGCAGCCGCAAACCTGGGCAGAGCTGAGCCGTTCGCTTACCAATAGCGCGCCCTCTGTCCCCAGTTTGTCTGACCGCATAGAGCAGCAGGATTGCCGCTCGGCTCTGCCGCTTGCTACCGCAGGGACGCAAGAAATCCAGCTGAACAGGTCAGCAGCACAGCCAGCAACTGTTTGACTCGACTGCCTCGTAGCTTATCTTGGCGCAGCAACTGGTCGTATATTTTCCTTTTCATCACGGAATCGAAGTTTGATTACGTCGAATAATTACACGAAATCAAGGATGCTCATCCCCTTTATTCTACACGAAATCAAGGGCAAAGGTACGAATTATTTTTGAAAGTTCCAAAATAAAGTGGAAAAAAAGTCACCAGGGAATGGGCTCGCGTCTTTTTGTTGAGACGTTCTCTTCATTTTCGCTTTGTTTCCTTTTCGGTGGAAGTATTTTTCGTCAGCCCGCTTGCGGCGGTTTCAAGAGAGAAGGAGGGCGGTGCCGTCCGCCGTGGCGACGGGGTGCCGCCCTCCTTCGGTTGTCAGTTGCCTCACAGCGTGCCTGTCTCCGTGTGACTCATATTTTTTTCCATTTCACGGGTGAAATACTATCGGACGAGGCGCACTGAACAGCCTAAGTCACGCCCACGGAATAGGTCTGTTCTCATCCTGTATTCTACAAAGAGAACGAAACGCGCCTGATAATTAGCATCGTGTGGAGTACTCGTCCAGTATTGGTTACAGTCTTTTTCAATATTCGTCCCGACGCGGATGCCCGCAGCCGGCAAGAATACTGCGCCATGGGCTTCCATCGAAGCCCATTGAGTGGCATTATATACGTTTCTGCCCCAACTGCTTATTCCGGCAATAAACGAGCATCCTGCAGGAAGAGTCCAATAGTCCGGCAACAACACAAGGCCATGAACATTATTGACGGTAGCTGTAGCATATTTTTGGCTCGCCCCGGTACGGCTATATAACAGATAATTCCACTCATCAAGTGAAAGCGTACGCCATGTATTGGCAGGGTCACCACTTATCACTTGATTACCCCAGTCGACAAAATTGCCCATGTAAGGTTCATCATCATCGATATAACGATTATTAATACCAAAGTATGAATTGCCCGTGCTCCATCCGAAAAGGTCGACGGTGCCAGTGCCACTAATATAAGGGTCGGTTGCCTTGATAGTGGTATTACCTGGCGCATTGCCAATATAATCCCATTGGTGTGCTGCAAAATGCCAGGTCCATGAACTGCCGTTATAGGTTGCCTGCAAATTGCCTGGTGAGAAACTGACTTGAGTACCGTTTCCGTTGACGGAGAACCCCGGAACGTGGATGTACGGACTGGTGGTGATAGTACCTTCATTGCCGAAGACCATCACATGGCCGGTGCGGCTGCCGCCATTGCCCTCGCCAATGCTATAGTTAGCTCCGGAACCCTTCGTAATCTTCACAGAGCCCATGGTGACCGCAATATAAATCTCACTGCAGGTGGCGTATGTGCCGCCGCCGATGCCCGCAGCACCCTTGCCACCCGTGGCCGTGACGGAGCCTCTGATGATGGAAATATTGCCACATTGAGCTTTATTATCGGTATTGGTACCGGTACCGCTGCCGATACCCGCAGCGCCCGTGTTTGCCTCAGAACCTTCGCCGCCCGTAGCCGTGACGGAGCCGCCACTGATGGAGATAGTGCCACATTTGGCATTATGGCCGCCGCCAATGCCCGCAGCACCCGTACCGCCCGTAGCGTTGATAGCGCCACCCAGAATCTCAATGTTGCCACAATCGAAGAACCAGCCGCCGCCAATGCCGGCACCATAGCCGTTGTTGCAACAGCTAGCATTGAGCGTTCCACCCCCTTTTATAATGAGCGTTTTGCCATAGTCAACCTTGATACCGGGATATCTTTCATAGAATCCCTTAACGGTGTTTGTCGTACCGTCGGCCAGGATGATGGTGGCGTTGCCCTTGCAGGTGAGGCCTGCCCACGGGTAATTGGAATCGTTATAACCCTCGATGGTCACGCCGTTCAGTGTCACTGTCGCGCCTTCGGCAATGCTAATTTTACGTCGCCCGGAAAGCGTGCCCATCAGCACGTCGCCGTCCTGTGCTTCCACATCAGACGATACCGACGAGAGGTCGATGGTATTATGCTCCGTCATCTTGATGGTCGACTGATAATACTTGCCAGCCGTGAAGGTGACTTCGGCAAATCCTGCTAAAAAGGTGTGCCCATAGGGACCCGTGGCTAAGAAGCTCACAGTCTGCTTCGAAAGGGCTGGCAGGGCGGCATAGAATTCGTGGGTGGTATCGGCAGGGGTGATGACAAAGTTCTGCGCACCCGTGGTGATGGTCAGCGGCTTCACATTGACAGTTTCCGTTCCAGCTGCGTTTTTTTCGTCGTCAACGATTACGGCCATTCCCCGATAATCTCGAGGTTGGCGACCCTGTTTAGGGCGAAGGAAGCTGGATAGCGCTGGCCGTTGTCGTCCTCGCGGATGGCGCCCCAGATCATGGTCTGGTCGTCTATGGACATGATTTCCCACCACTCGCGGTACTCGACGCCATTGTCAATCCAACGCGTGAAGAGAAGACGGCCGTCCACGAAGTATTCGTTGAGCGTGTTGCTGCTGGGAACCCAGTTGTCGCCATCCTTCACGTAGTAAGTAAAGGAGAATCCGCCCTCGTACTTCCAGCGATGCACCTGGCCGTCGTCATACTGGGAATGTTCACTGGTGGCGCGGCCCTCCCAGGTACCCAGGATATAGGACGGGTATTTGGCCGTCGTCTTCTCCTGCTTCCTGAGTTCGAGGTGCACGGAGGGATAATTCACGGCTTCATCGTTGGTGAACCACTTGATGGTGTACTTCTCGATGCCCAGCATTTCCGCTCTGTATTCTATCATGTCGCGTAACCCAAATCAGCGAACTACAAGGGGCAAGGTTCGGAGTGGTAACGTAGATGGTTCGTAGATGAGACGTAGATGAACGTTTCAATGAGTGTCTTCTATCGTTACGGTGCCGCAGGTTGAGTGGTCACCGGGACCGATGGACTCAGCGCCTGAACCAGGAGTGGCATCGACTTGAGTTACAGAACTCTTGATGGTGATATTGCCGCAGGATGAGGGGTTCTCATCTGCGCCAGCACCGCTGCCGATGCCTGCTGCGCCTGTGCCGCCCGTGCTCCATATTGTACCGCCTTGAATGACGATGTTGCCGCAGTTCTTAACGGCATCGATATCGCTACGACCGCTGCCGATGCCTGCAGCGTTTTCATGGCCGAGGGCAAAGAGTGTTCCGTCGCCCGTGATGGTAAGGGTGGAACCTGAGGGTACGAAGATGCCGGGGTAGCCGGAGCTGAAGCCTTTGACATAGTTCGTACCACTAACGATGATGGTGGCGTTGCCTTGGCAGGTGATGCCAGCGAAAGAACCGGACAATGCGGGGGTGTCATCGTAGTTGATGCTGACTGCGTTCAAGGTCACGGTGGCTCCTGCAGCTATCGAAATCATACGGTTGGCTGCGAGTTTCCCCGTCAGCATGTCACCGTTCTGTGCTTCATAGTCAGCATCGAGCGTAGCGAGGTCCTTGGACTGTCCCGGTGTCATCGTGACGTTAAGAGGGTAAATGTTATTCGCTGCCAGCGTCAAGTTTGTCACATTTTTGTAATAGCTATTCGAGGCATTGTTGGCAACAAAGGACAGCGTCTTGTCGCTGCTGACGGGTTGTATTGCCATATAGATAGGATTGTCGCTTGCCGGACGGCTGACGGTATAGGTGTTAATACCGTCACTGACCGTAAGCCCAGTAATACTGCTTGTAATTTCACTACCACTATTCTTGACTTTGAACTTACAGATAGCCAGTTGGTTCGCAAGCGCAATACTTGGCAGGGTAAATTGACTGCCGCTGCCTGTCATCTCTCCCGAGCCTTTGGCATAGTCCAGCTTAGTAGAGAGGGTTGCCCAGGTGCCATCCTGCATAGAGAGAGCGCTGTAATTGGTTGTTCCGTCGCTGTTGGCCATGTTGGCAGGATAGATATAATCTACACTGCCTGCCACGGGGTCTGTCAGCGTAACGGTGATTTTGGCATCCTTTCCATTGTTGGTAATGTCATCCGCTGTGAGAGCGTTACTCACCGCCACCACCCGTTGGCTGCTCGTGTTCGTATAGACCACGGCAATCTGTTCGCCCACGGCGAAGGTCTTCACACCGCCCTCTGTCAAGGCACGCGTATCGGCGCCTCCCTCTCTACTGACTGTCGTGGTCAGGGTGATGCTCTTCGAGGGCTTCGGATCTGTCGTCTGGTTCGTGCTGTCGTCCTCGCTCGAACACCCTGTGACGATGGTTCCCACAAAGAGGAGGGCAGCCATGCTAAATAATCTGAATGGGGTTTTCATTGCTTACTTCTTTCTTTGTGGGATCATTAAATTTCTATTTCACTATTTTCATTATAGTCCTGAGTGCTGGCAGCGCCATGACCGTTAGTGTTTCCGCTGGCTGAGAGCAAGCACGTGCGGTGTGCCAGAACAACAATTTTTACTGTGGGATTTTGATATTCTTTTCGTTTCATCATGTTCTTTATTTTATGACTTCTTTATTTCCGTTCTTAATAAACACGCCCTTTTTCGTCGGTTTTCCGTTGAGCTTGCGACCCTGCAGGTCGTACCAGTCGGCATGGTTATTGTCAACGGTGATGCTGTTGATGCCTGAGTCTCCACCGATGGTCAGTTGTACCAAACCATCAACGAACGAGCCGTAGGAGGCGTCGCTGGCGAAGTTGAAGCCCATGTCGTCGATGTCGTACTCCTGACCGTCAATCCATGCCTTGAGGGCAATGGGCTTGTGAGTATCTTCGGCAGAGACGCCCAGCACCGTGAGGAAGTAATGGCCATCCATGCCCTTGATGGTGCCGCGGCACTCGCCATTGATGAACGCCGCCACCTCAGCATCGGCTATCGGCTCGTCGTCCTTCTCAAGTGTGGCGAGTATGGTCATGTTGTCAGGATAGTGGTTGATGTTCTCAACCGTCCAGTGCCATTCGTCACTAGCAGGAGCCCTGCGCATAGCAGCAGAGGCTGACATGACCTGCTTCGGATAGTGGAACGTCTTGACATTAGTGGCCTTCGACTGGTAGAGGTAACCCTCACCAGGCTTGATTTCCTGAAGCTGTCCTTCCCACGTGTAGCCGTTATACTCGGCAAAGCTGGTACGGTTCTTCACCATATCTCCCTTTACGGGGTTCAGGTCGGCGAAGGCCATATCGGGTGACATGACATAGCGAGCCAGCGAACCTATCCAGTTCCATTCCGGTGCGATGGTCTGCGTTGTCGTCTCCACATCTACCAACATACCAATCTGGCTGAAGGAATAGCCATCATTCATGCGTACCTTATACATCTTACCCACCTCTATGTTACGCAACGAACCATCAAGTTTGTCACGGTTCTTAGTCGGCTTGGCAAAGTAGTTGTGCTCCTTCACCTCCTCTATATATGGCAAGATGGCCTCATCGAATACAGAGGAGATATCCCATGCCAGTCCATCGGCAGACTTCAGATACAGTGACATCCAGTTCCAGCCCTTGTTCAGTTCGCGACGCTGCTGCACCAGTTCAGAAGATCTGAAGATGACAGGATGATCATAGCTGCCGTAGCTGGCATTGTCCTGGAATTCAATGGAACTCGTCACCTCTCCGCCAGGCAATTCACAATCCACCAACGGATAGACAATACCCGTAGAGCTGTCATAAAGCTGGAAGATTACCTTGTTCTCATACTCATAGCTGGCATGTGGATCGGGTTTCTCGATGGGATTGCCATAGATGACCATGCTCACATAGCTGCCATCGCGCGTGGGTAAGTATTCCGGATAGGCCACACCGATGCAGTTGCCCCATAGGTCGAAGGCACCGATCTTCGAGTCTTCATACTCCAGAATCTTGCTGCCGACAAAGATTTGTCCAGTCATGGTCATGGTACTGTTGTAGTTGCTCTCGTCAACCTCCCAGTTAGGAGCATCACCCATCACAATAAGGTTGAGACGCTGCGAACGCGTGATGTTCAGACGGTCCTTGACATAGAGATATGTAGTATAACGTCCGATGGGCACGTTGGCAGCGATGGTGAAGGTCACCGTCTTGCCCGTTGGGCCTACCGTACCAATCTGTTCGCTCACGGAAAGCCACTTCGGCAGGTTGACGAACTCGAAGCTTTCCTCGATATTGCTCTCCGAGCGGAGGAACACGTTGAAGGTCTGCTTCACGTCGCGCGGCTTGCTGATTTCGGTTTCTTCAAGTGTCATGCTCAGGGTGGAGAAGTCGCAGTGTAGCGTCCACTCCACAGGTTCGGACACATTGCCCGAAAGGTCCTTCACGTTGGCGACGCGGAAGGTGAAGTCGCTGCCGTCCATACGTGGCAGGATGTCGTCGGGCAGTGAGAAGTAGATGCTGCGCTCAGAAGCGGTGAAGTTGTACTCCGTGGCATCCAGACGCATGCGCTGCGAGATGGGCAGCAGGGCGGGCGCCGTAGCGCTCAGGTTGTGTTCCTGATCAACACCCGTTGCCGTGAGC
>Ga0310786_10001156_pt1 | contig 42421 bp, 32 predicted proteins | sample AusTroGonzalo_MG_FD_203881 | JGI IMG/M metagenome (GOLD analysis project Ga0310786, IMG submission 203881) | Bovine rumen microbial communities from tropical cattle in Woodstock, Queensland, Australia - Gonzalo_03 (v2) (version 2) | ecosystem: Host-associated > Mammals > Digestive system >...
AAACATCACTTCACTCGAGCCTGTCGAGAAGACCGAATGCATATTAAGGTCAGAGGCCCTCACCATCTACGAGGACCACGTTGTAGCATATATCGACTTCACGAGAAAGCTTCTGCAGTATAACGAGAACCTCTATAAGAGCGTGCGCGAGATGAAGTTCCCTTACGAGAGCATCCGTAACGGACAAAAGGAGCTCATGAAGAGCGTGCTGCAGAGCCTGTCGACAGACGAGATTCTTTTCGCGCTGGCGCCCACGGGCACGGGCAAGACCATTAGCGTACTTTTCCCTGCCGTGAAGGGACTGCTTCGTAATAAATACGACAAAATCTTCTACCTCACAGCTAAGACGCAGACGCGCGTTGTCGCCTCGAAGGCCGTTAACGACATGCGTAAGGCAGGCCTCATCATAAGATCCATCACACTGAAGTCCAAGGAGCAGATGTGTCTTCTCCATCGAAAATGCGACACCAAGGGCTGCATCTACGCCGAGGGCTACTACAACAGGCTTATACCGGCGTTAAGCGAGATACTTACGCACGACGAGCTCACGCCCGAACTCATCACGAGCGTCGCATTAAAGCACCGTCTGTGCCCGCACGAGTTAAGTCTCGATGCGATGAATTACTGCACGGTAGTTATCGGCGACTATAATCACGCGTTTGACCCGCGCGTATCGCTGATAAGAGCGTTCGAGGGCGAAGATTCATGGCGTAACGCTCTCCTTATCGATGAGGCACATAACATGGTTGACCGCTCGCGCGATATGTTCTCGGCTTCCATGAAGCTGTCGCTGATAAACAAGATGCAGGAAGCGTTTAAGGGTCGCGATCCGAGGACTGAAGGTTTCCTTGCACAGGCAGATAACTACTTCAAGCAGATACGTGAGTTATTGACTTCCGACCAGTCTGCGATGACTACGCTCGAGAAGATTGATGAGAAAGATACTCTAAGAACTGTAGGATTCGAAGGTACGACAAAGCGCACGCTTAACCTCTATACAATGCTGTGGAGATCCATAAGAGTGCTGATGCCGTTGATAGAATTGCTCGAACCTGGCAGTGTACGTGACACCGCACTCGAATACTTCTTCGAGACGAGATTCTTCTTAACCGTATTCGAGCAGGAATACGACCAGAACTTCATCACAACGTTTAACGTTGAAGAAGGAGATGTAACGGTTAATCTCGTGTGCCTTGATGCATCGGAGAAGATCCGTTCCAGAATTGAGAACATCTACCCTGCAGTCTTCTTCTCGGCTACACTGTCGCCTTACGAATACTACCGTAATGTTATCGTCGGCAAGAACTGCGAATGCGCGCGTCATATAGAGCTCGCTTCGCCCTTCCCGCCGGAGAATCTCGAGATACTGATAGATTCATCGATCAACACTTCTTATAAGTACAGGAAGCAAACACTGCCCGCACTCGCGCGAAGGATCAGTGATGAACTTAAGAACAGACGCGGCAACTATATGGTTTTCCTGCCGTCATTCGAGTATCTCGATATGGTAAGTAAGCTCGTGGAAGATATGCTTAAGGAAAGAGGCGATCTTAAGATCATTAAGCAGACCACAGGCATGACTGAATTAGAGAAGAATGCATATCTGTCGCAGTTCGATTCGGCCTATGAGGGACTGCTTGTAGGATTCGCAGTACTCGGAGGCCACTTCGGCGAAGGCATCGATCTCACGGGCGAGAAGCTGTCAGGTGTAGTAATAGTCGGAGTCGGACTTCCTAAGTTAACTCCGGAAAGACAAATACTGTCGAATTATTATGCAGAGAAATTCGGAGACGGATTCGCATTCGCATACAGATTCCCGGGATGGGAGAAAGTACTTCAGGCCGTCGGACGCGTTATCAGGACAGAGGAAGATACGGGATTTGCTCTGCTCATAGATGAGAGACTCGGGAATCCTGAATATATGACGCTCTTCCCCGATAACTGGAAGATCTGATTAGACTTTCTTGAAGAAGCTTACATGCTTCGTAAGCTCGTTATAACCGTTCTTCACGTAGAACTTATAAGACGGCTTATCAGAATCAGTCTGAAGGAAGATCCCGGGAATTTCCCTCTTCTTCAAGTCCTCTTCTATCATCTTCATGAACTTGGAACCTATGCCCTGTCCCTGAAGGGCGGGAGAAACACAGAATTCATCGATATTATAGTTGGTTCCTTCCCACCAGTGACGAAGCCCGCCCAATGAGACGGCAACAAGTTTATCATCGATAAACAGTCCATAATTAAGAGCATTACGCGCACCCGACACGTCTCGGATATATTCATACAGCTGTTCGGTATCACTCCAGTCGTCATTCCAGGGCTCACCCTTAAAAGCGCTTCTGTAAAGTTCCGCCACTTCGGACAGATATTTGTCGTCTATAACAGTAAACTTCTCCATATTACATTCCTCCGGGAAGGTTAAGCTTAAGTATGGGATCAGGTATATCCTTCTCAAGCTGAACTCTTAAGAAATCCATTGTAAATCCTCTGAGCATTCTTATATCATCTTCTTCAAGCTTGATGGTAAATATCTTGCTAACAGGGTTACTGCCGATATAATCGAGAATCTCGTATGCTCTGATATTGAGTTTATGACTGCTGCCTGCTGTGCCCGCACATTCCGATGCAGAAGATGCAAGACCTAATATCCACATAAGCTTCCAGTTGAATGCTATCAGGACTTTAAGATACGAAGTCGTATCTATCGACAGCGCATAATAAGCGTATATCGCGAGATCGTAGCAGTCTCTTGCATTCTCACTCTGCATTACCGTCCATGACAGGCACTCAGCGATATGTCCTGCAACAGCCATGGTCTCGAGAGAATCCATGATGCCGGTGTTGCCCGAGATCACGCTTCCCTCCTTGAGGTAATAGAAACCGTGACTGTCAGTTACTGTAAAGTCGCAGTAGGAATAAGGCAGTGACGCGAATGATACTTTCGAGGTCTTGCCGGAAACGCCCTTAACGCAGATGTTAACGATACCGCGCTCACGCGTAAGCACCTGTATCATGCGGTCTTTCTCTTTATACTCGGAGGTTTTAAGGATGATACCCTTAAAGACTTCAGGATTAGAAGCCATTAATTGTCATCCTCAGATCTGAAGCCGTAGCTTCTTAAGAGAGTGTCGTTATTCTTCCAGTCTTCCCTGACCTTAACGAAGAGTTCGAGGTAGACCTTGCATCCGAGAAGCCTCTCGATATTGATCCTCGCGGAAGTACCGATGCGCTTGATCATCTTACCGCCCTTACCGATAATGATGGCCTTATGAGAGTCCTTCTCACAGATGATCGTTGCCTTGATGACAACGCACTCACGGTCGTACTCATCTGCAGCGCCTTCCTTGTACTTATCCTCGAATGAATCGATCTCGACAGCAGTACCATGAGGGATCTCCTGATCCGTAAAATGCAGGATCTGCTCACGGATGAGTTCAGCTGCGATCATTCGCTCTGACTGGTCAGTCATATACTCGGAATCAAAGAGCCTCGGTCCCTCAGGAAGAAGTCCTTCGAGGATCTTAAGCAGAACATCGATATTATCGCCTGTCTTGGCAGATACGGGAACGATGTCTACATAATCATAGAGCTCTGAATAAGCGCTGATAAGAGGCAGCAGACTCTCCTTCGAGACGTCATCGGACTTATTAACTGCGAGGACAACCTTCTTGTTATTCTCACGGCAAAGGTCGAGCAGCTTCTTCTCCACAGCACCGGGTTCCGGGAATCTTCCGTCTACGATAAACAGGATGGCATCTGCATTCTTCGCACTCGCGAAAGAATTGCCTACCATGATCTTACCGAGCTTATTGCTGGGGTTGTGCACACCGGGAGTGTCGGTAAAGATGATCTGTGAATCGTCCGAGTTGTAGATCGAACGGATATTGGTACGTGTTGTCTGAGGCTTATGAGATACGATCGCGACCTTCATTCCGGTGATGTAGTTAATAAAAGTGGACTTACCAACATTAGGACGTCCGAGGATAGATACATAACCGCAGTGCTTGGCGATAGAACCTGCAGGATAAGCGATGTTGTCATCCATATGGTCTGTTACTTCACACGCCTCATCTTCGAGAGCCAATCCGATATCATTCATCATCTGCTTCTGAGCCTTGATCATGACTGATTCATCAGTCTTCTCGACATGGTCGTAACCGACCAGATGCAGCAATGAATGAGCAGTAAGGAAAGACACCTCACGCTCTATGCTGTGACCGTACTTATCAGCGTTCTCATAAGCCGTATCCGGATTGATGATAATATCTCCGAGATTAAGGACCTTATTTCCATCTTCATCGAGTTCGAAGTCGATCTCGGAATCCTTGTCGATGAGCTTTCCGTTCTTCATATCGAGAATTGGGAAAGAAAGAACATCAGTAGGCTTATCAATTCCGCGCTGCTCATTATTTAACTCGCGAATCTCATCTTCGCCGATAAATGTCAATGTAGCATATGCAGACTCAAGAACCTTAAGAGGAATATCAGATGCATATCCTCTGGATTCGAATGACTCTGCGAGCTTGTCTATATAGGACTTCCAAGATTCAACCTTAGAATCTTCGAGTCCTGTGCAGTCGTTAATAATATTGATTCTCATTGAGGATAAGCGATCCTTTCATGAAGTGTTCCTGCATATACCTGCTTGAATGCGTTGACGATCTTCTCGAGATCATCGAAAGACAGGCCTGAATTAGTGAGCTGATCCTGCTCGATCTTATCCTTGATAAGCTTTCTTACGAGGCTCTCGATCTCATCAACATCAGTGAGCTTATTCGATCTGATTGCTGCCTCAGCTGTATCTGATATCATGATTACAGCAGACTCCTTGGAACTCGGAATTCTGCCATCATACTTGAATGCATTGATATCCGGCTGAGGAAGTCCTGCGGCTTCTGCTTCCTTACATGCCTTGAAGTAGAAGTAACCGGGATATGTTGTACCATGATGCTCTTCGATAACTCTTATGAATGACTCAGGCAGATGATACTTCTGTGCAAGCTTAACGCCGTCCTTGGTATGTGCCGTGATGATGGCAACACTGTCAGTAACCGTAAGATCATTATGAGGGTTATAACCGTCAGCCTGGTTCTCAGTAAAGAAAATAGGATTCTCAAGCTTACCGATATCGTGGAAATAACTTGCAACTCGGCAGAACAGCGAATCAGCACCGATGGCATCAGCTGCTGCGTCGGCAAGAGACGCTACCATCATCGAATGGCTGTATGTTCCGGGAGCCTCCATAAACAGTCTCTTAAGCAGAGGGTTACCGGGCTGTGACAGCTCGATAAGCTTAACAGGAGAAACTACCTTGGATGCGAGCTCAACAATAGGCATTACACCGATAGCAAGGATGATGGAGAGAATCGCTGATACACCTGTCCATACACCTGTCTCGATATAGCCGCGAAGAGTCGCAGCGAATATCGCGTTATAACTTACAACAGACACGATACAAGCCAAAGCCGGAAGAACGATCAGGCTGGCACTGTTGTAATTGCTGTTCTTCTTACCTGCGATACAGCCCGTAACTACGATACCTACAACAGATACGAAGATGAACTCAGCATCGAAGTTGAACAGAGGCCACATCATCAATGTCTCGATAACCGAGAGGATGATACCGTCACATGTACCGAGATATGTAGCAACTATCGCAGTGAAGAAAAGCGATACGATGATCAGCGTGGAAAGATCTGCGAGATATACAGATGCGAGTATCGGCAGTATAAACGCGATAACGATCATGTAGAATACGCGCATATCAGGGAATTTATCCGTATCCCTACGCTTGAAGTAAATGAGCGTAACGAAAGACAGAATGATGATATACACAGCAATTCTGACAAGGATCAGAATATCGGTCGTATCGCTTCGCACAAGCTCAAGATCGATAAGACTCTGATACATATGCTCGGTAACAACGTCACCTGCAGAGATGATCTTAGTTCCTTTATCAACAGTTACAGGAGAATTCAATGCACTCAAGTAAGCATTCTCACCCGCTTCTGCCGTAGCATCACTGTCGAATACGGAGTTCGGTATCATGAGCGTATGAAGAACAGTGCTCATCTGCTCAGAATATGTGGAATACTCTGAATAATTCTCATTGAACACATCGATTCTCGAATCGATAGCAAGTGAAAGTGAATCCGTATTAACGTTATCCATCATGATTATTTCAGCGATGGATACAGATTTATCTTCGATCAGATTGAAGGCAGATGAAGACATCGTGAGGAATACATCGATCGTCTCGTTATCAGGAACATTCGTAAACTCAGAGCGAAGCTGGGAATGCATCTGTGAGAGAGTCTCATCCCAGTCTTCAGCAGGAGTTCCGTACATATTAAGTCTGTGATATCTTGCTTCTCTGATGATCGAATAGAACAGTTCGACATTAGTGATATTCTGCTCCGAGAGTTCTTCGGAACGGATAAATATCGGGCTAACGGTATTCTTCGCGATAACAGCATCATACTCAGTCTGATAAGTGTCGATAAAACTTCTCTGCGCATAGATATCGCGGTTGGAAACCGAACCTACAGACAGATCGTAACTTACCGGCCTGTATCCGTAGAATACAAGAAGGATAATGATCAGCACGCATAAGATGCTTACAAAAAACTTTTGAAAAGAAGCTTTAATCATAATTTACTTCCCTGTCTCTCTGCTCATAAGCCGCGACGATCTTCTTAACAAGAGGATTTCTGACGATATCCTCATTCTCAAGCGCCACGAGGCTTATTCCTTCCACTTTCTCCAATACACTTATAGAATCAGCAAGACCGCTCTTTATTCCCCTGGGAAGATCGATCTGCGTGAAGTCTCCGCACACACATGCCTTACAGTTAAGTCCAAGTCTCGTAAGGAACATCTTCATCTGCTCGCATGTAGTATTCTGCGCCTCATCGAGAAGCACGAACGCATCATCAAGATTACGTCCTCTCATGAATGCGAGCGGTGACACCTCGATAAGTCCCTTCTCGTAATACCTCTCAAAAAGCTCAGCTCCGAGCAGCACCTCAAGCGCATCGTAGATAGGACGCATATAAGGGTTAACTTTCTCCTGAATGTCACCGGGCAGGAAGCCTAACTTCTCTCCTGCTTCAACTGCAGGTCTTGTAAGGATGATTCTTGATACCTCATGTGATCTGAAAGCCTTTACGGCCATGGCTACACCGAGGAAAGTCTTACCGGAACCCGCAGGACCGGAACAGATAACCAGTTCGGACTTGTTGATGGCATCAACATAATACTTCTGTCCGTAAGTCTTAGGCTTGATCTGACGTCCTGAAGGAGTTGTATATATAATCTCGAAGTCAGAAGTCAGAAACTCCTGAATCGCTGCCAGAGCTCTGTTAACGGAAGAAATATCTTCAGCCTCTATGTTGACGGCCGTCTCGGAGAACTGAACGGTACAACCGTAGAATGCGGCTATATCGTTTACATACCCGTTTACTTTGCCGTCTTTGAAGATGTCATTCTCATAAAGACTGTTCATACGCACATTTTACCATATTAAAGAGGTGTAAGACCCTCAAGCAGTTTCTTATAGTACTCAGGGAGCTCTGTCTCGAAGTACAGCTCCTCGCCTGTTCTAGGATGGATGAATCTTATCGACTTGCTGTGGAGGCACTGGCCCTCGAGTCCGAAGGAGTTTCTTTTCGAAGCGTAGAGAGGATCACCGAAGACGGGGTGTCCGATGTAAGTCATGTGCGCCCTGATCTGATGCGTTCTTCCTGTCTCAAGCTTAACCGTGAGATCCGTGCCCTCCCTGTATCTGCCGACAACCTCGAAATGCGTTATCGAAGGCTTGCCGTCCTCTACAACAGTCATCTTACGTCTGTCCTTGTTGGATCTTCCGATAGGAGCGTCGATAGTGCCGCTATCCTCTGAGATAACTCCGTAGACAACAGTTCTGTAAGTTCTCTCTATCTCGTGTCTGCTTAACATATCTGAGATAGCGATGTGCATCTCGTTATTCTTAACAGCCATCATAACGCCCGACGTATCCTTATCGATACGGTGAACGATTCCGGGCCTGATAACTCCGTTGATATCAGACAGATTGCCATCACAATGCGAGAGCAAAGCGTTAACGAGTGTCTGGTCGTGGTGGCCGGCACCGGGATGAACAACCATACCCTGAGGCTTGTTAATGATGATAAGATCATCGTCCTCATAGAGGATATCAAGAGGAATATCCTGAGCTACCGTCTCGTCTGACTGGGGCTCGGGAATATCGACAACAACTTCATCACCGGGCACGAGCTTGTAGCCTGCCTTGGTGATTACCTTACCGTTAACGGTCACCTTACCTTCGGAGATAAGGCCTGTGAAGTACGACCTCGTATAAGCATCGATATTAGAGCTGATGAAGACATCAAGTCTTCCAGCTTCGTCAGCTTTAAGTGTCCTGATTCCGCTTACCATACTTTCTCAGCCCTCTTAGGAAGGAATATCATGATCACGATAAGAAGGATTGTACCTACGACCGCACAGATATCTGCGATGTTAAATATCGGGAATGTATAACTTCCAAAATCGAATCTAATAAAATCAACCACATAATGCAGTCTGTATCTGTCGATAAGATTGCCGACAGCACCAGCAAACAGAAGCATCAGGGAACATGCAACCATATACTCTTCCACGCGTAAAGACTTGTACAGGAAGTAAAGAACGACGAGCGCCAGAAACGTGGAGAAACCAGTCAACACATAAATACCCCATGACTTATCAGCGAGGAATGAGAATGCGCTACCAGTATTCTTAGCATAGTAGAAGGAGAAGAAGTTATCGATGAACGTCTGACCTTCCCCAACCTGATATGTCCTCACGATAAAAGCCTTGGTTACCTGATCTAATGCGATTAGGCATACCGTCAGCAATGAGAATAATATTGCCATAACCGTTTTACGGTCTTTATTCATATTCGGTAAATCTCCTGAAATTCGTACACTTTCCGTCAATATCGATATCGGCAATTACGCCGTTTATCATGGCGGGTCCTACTGCAGGCTCATACCTTGCAGGAATCTTATCCCTTAATCTCTTAAGCGAAGTCTCTATCTCCATTCCAAGAACTGAATCAACAGAACCGGTCATACCGGCATCCGTTATGTATCCAGTTCCGCCATCAAGAATTCTGCTGTCGCTTGTCTGCACATGAGTGTGAGTACCGACAACAACTGAAGCCCGTCCGGCAAGATGATAACCGAGCGCACATTTCTCACTAGTAGTCTCGCTGTGGAAATCTACAAGCACTGCCTTCGCTCCCATATCGTTAGCCTTCTTGATAAGCTCATCACATGCCTTGAAAGGATCATTAGGAGACGGAAACATATTGATCTGGCCTAAGATGTTAATTACTGCAAGCTTCTGGCCGTTCTTCTCGACGATAACGATGTCCTTACCGGGCCAGTTATCACTAACATTCGAAGGCTTTACAACATAATCAAGCTTGTCGATCTTACCCCAGAAATCAAAGCTAGAGAAAGAATGATTTCCGAGTGTGATCGCATCAGCACCGAGAGCCTTCAATTCAGCACAGATCTTCTCATTACAGCCTAAGCCGTGCGCGCTGTTCTCAGCATTGATAACACACGCATCTATTCCGTTTGAAGATAAAAAGCCGGGAAGGATGGCCTTCAAGGCCCTCCTCCCCGAACTTCCTACTACATCACCTATGAAACAGAGTCTCAAAACTCGATTCTTCTTCCCTTACGATCGGAACCGTCGTCGTTGTCTTCAGAACCGTGATCGTTTCTTCTGTTTCTGTTGCCGTTGAAACCGCCGTTTCTTCTCTCTCTGTTAGGACGGCCCTCACGTCTTCTGGGCTCTTCCTCAACATAGCCCTCAGGCTTGGGGAGGCAGTCTCTGATGGAAAGGTTAAGTCTTCCCTGGCTGTCGATCTCGATGAGCTTAACGTGAACCTGATCACCCTCATGGAGAACATCTTCAACCTTCTCTACTCTGTTCCAAGCCATCTTGGAAATGTGTACGAGACCTTCCTTACCGGGCAGGAACTCAACGAATGCACCGAAGTCCATAAGTCTTGTAACTACACCGTCGAACTCCTCACCTACTTCAGGATCGGAGATGATACCGTTGATGATCTTCTGAGCCTTGTCAGCAGCCTCCATATCAGGTGTGGAGATATAGAGCTTACCGTCATCCTCAATGTTGATGTCAGCGCCTGTGTCAGCGATGATCTTGTTGATAACCTTTCCGCCGGAACCGATAACCTCACGGATCTTATCAACAGGAATCTGCATGGAGATGATTCTGGGAGCGTACTTGGAAAGCTCAGCACGAGGTGCAGGAATGCAAGGGAGAATTACATCGTTGATGATCTGAAGTCTTCCCTTGTGAGTCATAGCGAAAGCCTCTCTGATGATATCGAGAGAAAGACCCTCTACCTTAATGTCAACCTGGATGGATGTGATACCTTCTGTTGTACCTGCAACCTTGAAGTCCATATCACCGAAGAAGTCCTCGATGCCCTGGATATCCATGAATACGAGGAAGTCCTTGTCGTCCTCTTCGTTAACGATAAGACCGGAAGAGATACCTGCAACAGGTCTCTTGATCGGAACGCCTGCAGCCATGAGGGAGAGTGTGGAACCGCACACAGAACCCTGTGATGTGGAACCGTTACTCATTGTTACCTCAGATACAGTTCTGATTGCATAAGGGAACTCCTCTTCAGAAGGAAGAACAGGAATGAGGGATCTCTCAGCGAGAGCACCGTGACCGATCTCTCTTCTTCCGGGAGATCTACTGGGCTTAGCCTCACCTGTGGAGTAGCCGGGCATGTTGTAGTGGTGGATATATCTCTTTGTTGTCTGCTCATCGATACCCTCGATCTTCTGAGCATCTGCAAGAGGAGCAAGAGTACAGATATTGATAACCTGTGTCTGACCTCTCTGGAAATAAGCGGAACCGTGTACTCTAGGTACTACGTCTACAGCTGCGGACAGAGGACGGATCTCATCGAGTGCTCTTCCGTCAACTCTCTTGTGCTCACGGAACAGGTAATCTCTTACTACCTTCTTCTCGAGCTTGTAAACAGCATCTGCTGCCCATGAAGAAAGACCTTCTTCCTTCTCCTCTAGCATAGCTGCGATCTCCTCCTGAAGTGCATCTACCTTAGCGTCTCTGTCTTCCTTGTCTACAGCAAGAACAGCCTCGCGCATCTTGTCCCATGCGAACTCCTTAACAGCAGCGAAAACCTCTTCAGGTACATCTGCAGACTCGTATGTGAACTTGGGCTTACCGATCTCAGCAACGATGGAGTTGATGAACTCACAGATCTTCTTGATCTCCTCATGACCCTCAGCAATAGCATTGAGCATTACGTCATCAGGTACTTCGTTAGCGCCTGCCTCAACCATGCAGATCTTTGTGAGTGTACCGGCGAGTGTTACATACATCTGGCTCTTCTCTCTCTGCTCGAGAGTAGGGTTGATGATTGTCTTACCGTCGATCAAACCGAGTACAACGCCGCCGACAGGTCCCTTCCACGGGATATCGGAAATAGCGATAGCGATTGATGTACCGATCATAGCTGCAATCTCAGGTGAGCAATCGGGATCAACAGACATAACGAGGTTGTTTACAGATACATCGTTACGAAGGTCCTTAGGGAACAAAGGACGGATAGGTCTGTCGATTACACGTGATGTGAGGATAGCCTTCTCACCGGGTCTTCCCTCTCTCTTAAGGAAACCACCGGGGATCTTGCCTACTGCATACATCTTCTCCTCGAAGTCTACAGAGAGAGGGAAAAAGTCGATGCCTTCTCTGGGCTGCTTGGAAGCTGTAGCTGTGGACAATACAGTTGTATCACCGTACGAAACCATTGCTGCGCCGTTAGCGAACTGACCGATCAAACCTGTCTTAACAGTGAATTCTCTACCGGCAATTGTCGTCTTGAAAATCTTCTCCATTGAAGATTCCTCCTTGAAATAGATTTTGATTCGTTAGGAGGTAGAACGTAGACTCGCGGCCCGACATGACTTTCGGATCGTCAGTCTACACACTACTCTCCCACAAAAAAACACGGCCTGATAATCAGACCGTGTATATTATATATAAATATATAAGTTTAGTCCACCCAGTCGACGGTAATCTGTTTTACTTCCTCGACCTTGTCCCTCTTCTTAAGGAACTCAGGGGCTACCTGAGGGAACAATGCACACAGAAGAACATCCTCCTCAGACTTGGCGATATCCTTAACGCTGTCGCGCAGAGTATCCATCTCGTTGCTAAGAAGATCTGCTGGTCTGCAAGTGATAGGAGCCTCGTCGCCGATAGCCATCTTTCTGATTTCCTCATTAACCTCACCCGGGAGCTTACCGTAATCTCCGTGCAGGAGCATCTTGGACTCCTTAGTAAAACTTTTATATCGTCCCATGAGGACATTAAGAACTGCCTGGGAACCTACGATCTGAGATGTAGGCGTTACGAGCGGAGGATAACCAAAGTCCTTACGAACTACGGGAACCTCTGCAAGAACTTCCTCATACTTATCCTCTGCTCCGGCCTGCTTAAGCTGGGACAGAAGGTTCGAGAGCATACCTCCCGGAACCTGATAGAGCAAGGTATTAGGATCAGTTCTGAGAACCTTAGGATTAAGGGTTCCTTCATCCTGCATCTTCTGTGCAACACCCTTGAAGTGATCTGCTGCAGTAGCAAGAGCCTTAAGATCAAGTCCTGTGTCTCTGGGAGTTCCCTTAAATGCAGCAACAAGCGACTCAGTACAAGGCTGGGATGTACCGCCCGACATAGGGCTTAAAGCACAGTCAATGATATCTACGCCGGCAAGTGCTGCAGCATAGTAGATCATGGAACCCGTACCTGTCGTGTTATGTGTATGAAGATGAATCGGAAGACTCACATTCTCCTTAAGCTTACTTACGAGTGAATATGCCTGCTCGGGAAGCAGCAGGTTTGCCATATCCTTGATGCAGATTACATCTGCACCCATCTGCTCGAGTGTGATCGCCTGGTTTACGAAGTACTCCTCGTTATGAACAGGGCTCGTCGTATATGAGAGTGCAGCCTCGACAGTACCGCCGTACTTCTTGACGCACTTCATCGGCATCTCCATATTACGCACATCATTCAATGCGTCGAAGATTCTTACTACATCGATACCGTTCTCAACGGACTTTCTGCAGAAGCTGTCTACAACATCATCAGCATAGTGTCTGTAACCCAGAAGATTCTGCGCACGAAGAAGCATCTGAAGCTTTGTCTTCGGCATAGCCTTACGAAGGATACGAAGTCTCTCCCACGGATCCTCATTAAGGAATCTCATACACGCGTCGAAAGTAGCGCCTCCCCAGCACTCGATGGACCAGTAACCCATGTTGTCGAGGATCTCACATGCGGGAAGCATGTCCTCGAGCTTCATTCTGGTTGCAGCCTGGGACTGATGAGCATCACGCAGGATGGTATCAGTTATCCACAATTTCTTATCGGGCATCTGCGGCATCTTACTCTACCTCGAAGAGCGCGTCGCCCTTAGCTACTGCCTGCTTCTCACTTACGTAGAGAGCCTTAACAACGCCGTCCTTGGGAGCTGTAATGTCGTTCTCCATCTTCATCGCTTCGAGGATTACAACACTGTCTCCGGCCTTAACTGTATCGCCTTCCTTGACGTTAACCTTAAGGATAGTTCCGGGCATCGGGCTAACAGTAGCACCGGCAGGTGCCGAAGCGGGCGCTGCCTTAGGAGCTGCAACAGGTGCAGCCGCAGGCTTTGATGCTTTCGCAGGAGCTGCAGCAACCGGAGCAGAACCATTAACGAGTTCTACATCCATCTCATATTCTTTACCGTTGATAGTGATCTTGTACTTGCTCATATTACTCTCCCAACTGATACTTAACGTAATTGATCTTGTTGTCCTCTATGAACTTTGCAAGGCCTGTCTTATGCACTTCATGAAAGTTTCTGATACGAAGATTCTTAACTTCGGTACCGAGCTCTTCGGCAACACAGGCTGCAGCCATAGCAACTATCTGTTCTCTTGATAATTCTTCTGCCATACTTCCTCCTTAAAGCGGGATGTTGCCGTGCTTCTTATACGGCATCATCGGCTCATCCTTATCCTCGAGAAGCTCGAGTGCGGATACGATCTTCGCTCTTGTCTCCTCGGGTCTTATGACCGCATCAACATAGCCGCGCTCGGCAGCTACATAAGGGTTCATAAACTTGTCGTTATATTCATCGATAAGCTCTGCTCTCTTGGCATCCTTATCCTCGGCAGCTTCGATAGCCTTACGGCCGATGATGGAAACGGCACCTGAAGCACCCATGACAGCGATCTCAGCGATAGGCCAAGCGTAAACGATGTCAGCAGCAAGGCCCTTGGAGTTCATGGCGATGTAAGCGCCGCCGTAAGCCTTACGCATGATGACGGATACCTTCGGTACCGTAGCCTCGGAGTAGGCGTAGAGCATTTTCGCGCCGTGTCTGATGATGCCTCCGTGCTCCTGTGTCCTACCGGGCATAAATGCAGGAACGTCGATCAGAGTTACGAGCGGGATGTTGAAGCAGTCGCAGAAACGGATGAATCTGGCAGCCTTATCGGAGCTGTCGATCTCAAGTGAGCCTGCGATGTAATTGCTCTGGTTAGCAACGATACCGACAGTCTTGCCGTCGATTCTTGCGAAGCCGACTACGATATTCATGGCGAAGTCCTTCTGAACTTCCATAAAGGAATCAAGGTCTACGATGGAAGCGATTACATCCTTAACATCATAAGGTGCTCTGGAATCAGAAGGAACGATATCAGCAAGAGATGCTGATTCATCAACAACTTCTCCGGGAACTTCCATGGAGTAATCGTCATTATTCTGAGGCAGGTAGCCTATAAGTCTTCTTACGCCGTTAAGGCAGTCGAGGTCGTCATCATAAACGAAGTGTGCTACACCCGATGTGCCTGCATGAACGTCAGCGCCGCCTAAGTCCTTAGCAGAGATCTCTTCACCTGTTACGGACTTAACTACTGCAGGTCCTGTGATATACATCTGAGAGGACTCGCGTGTCATGAAGATATAGTCGCAGATAGCGGGAGAATAACATGCACCGCCTGCACAGGGCCCCATGATTACAGAAATCTGAGGGATAACGCCGGAAGCCATAGTATTTCTGTAGAAGATATCACCGTAACCTGACAGTGAATCGATACCTTCCTCAATTCTTGCTCCGCCTGAATCATTGATGGAGATGAAAGGAACCTTAAGCTTCATGGCAAGATCCATAGCCTTAACGATCTTCTGGGCATGAACTTCACCTAAGGATCCGCCGTTTACCGTGAAATCCTGGCTGGATGCAACAGCCGTTCTGCCGTGGATCTTACCGTAACCCGTGATAACGCCGTCACCAGGAAGTCTCTTCTTATCCATGCCGAAGTCAGTTGCTCTAGAGGTCATCATGTCGTTGATCTCAACGAAAGTGTCATCGTCGAACAGAGCTTCCATTCTTTCTCTGGCAGTAAGCTTGCCGGAAGCGTGCTGCTTCTCGATACGGGCCTGTCCGCCTGCAGCCTGAACGGCTTCTCTTCTGGTATCAAGCCTGTCTAATGCTTTAGTCCATTTCTCGTCCATAGTAATTCCTTTGATTATCAAACTATTTGATAGTCTTATTATTACACAGTTGAGATTTAATGCAAGTCCCGTGTGTTAAAATCAATTTATGATGACATTTGAGGTGCTCGAACAATACAGAAATTACATGATCGCGGTACTTGGCAGGTCTGAACTGACTGTCAAAGAGTACACCTATGACATTGTAAATTTCTTCAGGTTCTGGAAGCGCGACAGAGGTCTTGTCCCTAAGGACACTCCACTCGAAGAAATCGATGTATCCGATATCACGGTAAAAGAGATCAACAAGGTCCGCTCTGACGATCTCCTTGTTTTCCTTATCTATTTGGGCCGCGAGAAGAAACAGTCCAATGCGACAAGAGCAAGACATATCGCTTCGCTAAAGAGCTTCTTCAAGTTCTGTCATTCCAAGAAGCATCTCATCGATGAGAATCCGGCTTATGATATCGAGACTCCGAAGATCGGCAAGAGACTTCCCAAGTATCTTACACTCGACCAGAGTCAGGATCTTCTTAAAGCTGCATATGAGTCCCCTTCCGAATATAATGAGCGCGACTACTGTATGCTTACGCTGTTCTTAAACTGCGGTCTGCGATTAGCTGAGCTTCGCGGCATAGATCTCGACCACATTCACGGTACAATTCTTACTGTTATCGGTAAAGGTAATAAAGAAAGAACAATATATCTTAATCAGGCGTGCCTCGATGCCATCGAAGAATGGCTTCCCAAGCGCGCACAGATGAATATCAAGCCCGCTCATCGTAAGGCATTGTTCGTGAGTAAGAGAGGCACCCGCATATCCGATGATATGATCCAGATAATCATAAAGAATCTGCTTATGCAGGCAGGCATTGATACCAGAGTTTATTCAGTACACAAACTCCGTCATACTGCAGCTACATTGATGTATAAATACGGTCACGTAGATATTAGAAACCTTCAGCTGATTTTAGGACATCAGAGCGTATCGACCACACAGATCTATACTCACGTTGATGAACAACAGCTGCAGGATGCCGTCAATTCCAACCCGCTATCCAATTTCGATCCTGACAAGAAATAAAGGAGGACAATACCATGAAGATTGCTTTCTTCGACACCAAGAGCTACGACCAGGAAGTATTCGAGCCCAAGCTTAAAGCCGCCAAGATCCGTGCCAAGTTCTACGATACCCGTCTCGATGAAGACTGCGTAGTACTCGCCAAGGGCTGTGATGCTATCTGTGTTTTCGTTAACGACGTAGTAGACAAGGTTGTTATCGACCAGCTTGCCGAATACGGTGTTAAAATCATCGCTTTAAGATGTGCAGGCTTTAATAACGTCGATTATAAGTATGCTGCCGAGAAAGGCATCACTGTAGTTCGTGTTCCCGCCTACTCACCTTACGCTGTTGCCGAGCATGCGATGGCATTGCTGCTTACTTCCACACGTAAGATCCACAAGTCTTATATCAGAACACGTGACTTCAACTTCTCCTTGCAGGGACTGACCGGATTCGATCTGTACGGCAAGACTGTCGGTGTTATCGGTACCGGTAAGATCGGACGCGTGTTCATCGATATCTGTAAGGGATTCGGAATGAAGGTTATCGCGTATGATAAGTTCCCTGCAGATATTCCTGATGTTGAGTATAAGGCACTTGATGATGTCTATCGTGAAGCCGATATTCTCTCCTTCCACTGCCCTCTTACTGACGATACACTTCATATGTTCAATGTCGGTACCCTCGGCAAGATCAAGCCCGGCGCAGTTATCATCAATACTTCCAGAGGTGCATTGATCGACGCAGAAGCTTTGCTCGAAGGAATCAAGACCAAGAAGATCGGAGCTGCCTGCCTCGATGTTTACGAAGAGGAATCCGGATACTTCTATGAGGATCTGTCAGGAAGCATCATCGATGACGACACATTAAGCAGACTTATATCTATGCCTAATGTTATAGTCACTTCACATCAGGCATTCCTCACTAAGGAAGCTCTCGAGAATATCGCTACGACTACCATAGATAACGTCAAGAAGATCGATGCCGGCGAAGAGTGCCCCAACATCGTAAGCTGATTCAACACTGACATTTCAAAGAAATTAAAAGGGACTTCATCGAAGTCCCTTTATTATTAAACCTGATTAACGGCTTCCTTTTTCTTACCCAGACGGGAAGGCTTATGCCAGTCCTTCCAGATATCATTCTTCTCAAAGGTCTTATACTTCGCGATAAGGATTATGCAGATGACTGTAAGGATAATTACGCCACCCCATGAGCCTTCAACTCCGAAGCCTGTATCAAAGAAGAAACCATCTGAAGCAGCGTCGAGCTTAAAGATCGAATACTTCGATACGATACCGCTGTTAGGAAGTCCGTAGAAGATATTCTGAGTGAAGTTCCAAGCAGTATGGCACGCGATAGATAACCAGATATTATCGAAGTACAGTACGAGAAGTGCGAAGAATACGCCCCATATGAATAATTCGAATAAACATGCGACATTGATACCGTCGTTTCCTAAGTGAAGCAGCAGGAAGAACAACGCATTACCGAATACGGCAACAAACGGGTTCTTATATCTTCTTCTGAGTTTCTCATAAATATAAAGTCTGTCGAGGATCTCCTCAGCACCGGACTGAACGCCGATAAACAGTATGAATCCGATGATAGGAAGAATCTCGATCTTATCGAAATACAGCTTAAGATCACCCAGAAGGATCGATCCTACAACATTAATGGAATTCAAGACGAATCCTATCAGTCCGCCGATGAGGATACCGTAAACGTACTTACCGGCTTTCTTCGGGAAAAGACGTCCGAGCATCGGACGGTTACCTTTAAGAAAACAAACACCTACAATAACTATCCATGAACCCAGGAATTCAACATATGTTTTCATAAATTCCTGAACATCGGGATCAGACGTAAACATATGCGTCAGTATCTTAACGTTAAGAATGCTCGACATAACGGATGCGACGAAGAACAATACAAATGCCAGGATATATGTAATCGGCAGTATGTCAGTCCATGTCCTAGGGGTCCTTAGAATCTTTTGTTTAATTGAATCCACTTAACAAACCTCCACAGTCAACTAACTACGAAGTATTCTTACATAGCATCCGATAAAAATCAAAGTATTTTGTCAGATAATAAAAACCGGCTCTGTCCGAGCCGGTTCAATGTTTTCTACATCTATCCTTAGTTCATCAACCGTTATATGTACCGAGGAAGATAGGGTTCATCGTCTGTGTATCAACGATCGCATAAGCGAACGGTCTGTCACAGTATACATATCTTGTCTCAACCTCTTCGGGTGCACATGCGGCAGCAGCATCCATAACGATAACTGTAACTGCTGCAGCTCTTGTTCCGTCACGGTCAACCTCAACATGAGTCTTATGAAGAACTGTGCCGATACAAAGATTCATGTCATCTCTTGCGATTCCAATGCCTGTGAAATCTGCGTTATCTTCATCGAATGCATCTACAACACCGAGCTCCTCAAGTACACTATTAAGTCCTGTCGTATAGTCATATGAGAACTCGGGAAGTCTTGTATACACATCATATTCAGAAGTTCTGCTGGCAACGAACTCAGCGTAGTCTTCAGCGGAGAAATCAGCGAGGAATTCGTTGGCACTGACAGACTCATCTGTCGGAAGCATTACGAGCATCGCATACTGTCCGCCCTCATAATAATTAATGAAACCTGTTGCTTCGGCATTCTCGAAGTAGTAGTAAGAACCACCGCAGAGCATATCAACATCGATATCATTTCCCTGAGATGTAGTAAATGTCATGGGCTGAACCTGGTAATCCTCATATGCTTCCTCCCATGCACCCTCGAAAGCAATTGCATTGACGAGAACTGCAGCGGCACTCGGCTCTAGCTCATCAAGAACGTGATCGATCATGCCGTTAGTATGCTCATCAATCCAGCCATTGATCTCATTTACTGTAGCCATACTGAAGGGCTCTTCTGTTGCTTCAGCGTGGAAATACTCATTCACATAATCCTGATAATCGGGATTAAGACCGGTAGTCATAATATCCTGGTTGGTCCAGATAGCATTGGCGCATGTGAACTCAACATCTTCGCTGGAATTGATCCTGTCCATCATGGATGCGGCGAACGCCTGCTGCTCAAGAGGATCAGCACCCTCAGAGAACAGATCTGTAATCTGAGTAAGTGTATCCCCGTTAGCGCCTGCTGCTGCAAGATCCATCGCAAACATTATTGACGCGGGAGATATCATTACATTCTCATTAGCGCCTTCATGAGAGAGGATCTGCGACATTATTCTGAATGAATAATCGTTGAAATCGGACTCGAAGTCTTCCTCATTGAAAGCGCAATGCTCGAGTTCTTCATAGTCGATGGATGTTGTGAAATCTTCGGGATTAACCGGAAGATCGTTATCATCATCGTTTCTTGTTGTGCGTACGCATCCGCTCATAAGCATAAGGGATGCCATCATAAGTGCTGTTAATTGCTTGGTAAAGTTTTTCATTTTCTTACCCTCCTGCCCATAAGACGGCACTGAGTATCAGAAGGTCACAACTAATTTTATCCTCTTGTTGCAGAAGGCTCTGTAGGCTCAGTATCTGCAATGACAGGAGCTAAGGGATCAACAGTCTCTTCAGGCACCTGACCATCAGCAACCGGGGTCTCTCCTTCTGCTGTCTCATTAGTAACGATATAATCGACATTTAACGGATAATAATCCAGAACGGCGACATACTTATTCTGAAGGTCTACGGATTCATATACCTTAGACTCGGTAAGATTCTTATCGTCCTTATTGATAACTGTTATGGAAACAGTACTTATAATCCAGATAACAATAGCAAGGAAAACAAGCTGGATAGCAAGAAGCGGCGTTACGGGGAATACATCCATCACCTTCTGCACTGCTCTGCTGGGCTTGCCCTTCTTATTCTCAGAAGAAATAAACTCAGCTACCTTATAACCGGTCGAATCAAGCTTAGCCGTAATCTTCTCGAGCATCGAGTTTCTCGTATACTCGTCAAGTGTTCTCGGAGCGAAGTTAAGATTCTCGGGAAGCGGATACTTCTCAACAATCTCCTCAGCATTCTTAAGAAGAATGTCTCCGAATACATAGAGAACATCTTCTCCTCTAATCGAACTTCTCTGCTGATAAGTCTCAATATAAGCCTTTACGATAGCATTCTCGGTACGTGTAGTCTCCTTACATACGCCGTATGTAGAAGAATAAACCATATCAACTGTACTGTTGTAGAACGCTTCAAAATTCTCGCGTGTCAGCTTCTCATTCCACATATCCATCGTAATTGCCTCCTTCCTCATCAGCTGTAATGTCGTCCAGGAAGCTGTTGATATCGATATTAGAAGCCGGCATGGGCTCCATCAGTTCTGCATCAGTAGGCATCTCGGGGATTACCTGCTCAGGCGCATACGATACAGGCGGCTGCGGCTTAGGCTTAGGCTCACTGCGCTTCTTTCCCCTGCCGGAACCCTGATCGCCTTCATCTATCTTTCCTGAATAAGCGGACATCGGATAAACGAATGAAAGGATGAAGTACAGAACGCAGATAATGATGAAAACCAGTCTTAAGTCAAAGATGAGAGCTACCTCAAACAGAGGTAATGCCACGATAAGACCTGCCAGGAACGACAGCTCGGAAGCCTTGCGGAGGTTGTACTTAACCTTAAATCTCGAGTTCGAGATAAGGAACAGCACATACAGGTAGTAGAAATCATGTATGCCGAGGCCAAGACCTACGAGTGCAGTCGTGACTACCAGTATTTTCGCTGTGGGCATTAGCGCGAAAAGGATGAGACCCAGAAGCGATGCCAAGGACGAGATCATAACTCTTGTTCTCGATGTAAGCGAGTAAGCAAGACGCTCCTTGATGATAAATCCGATAAACAGTGCGAAGAATGCTGCAACAAGATAGTAGAAAGATGATGTTGCAAGTGAGATTCCTACTGTCTCAAGATAATCAGGCAGGAAACCGAGAAGGAATGTGAACAGCATTCCCATTGAGAAGAATGTGGATACCATGAACCTTCCGGTGTACTTATCAGACAGAAGCTCAAGCCACTTGTTAACGGGCAGATGAGATTCCTTCGGAGGATTGTTGTCTCTCATGAAATAGATGATGCCGATGCAGGACAGAAGCATGATAGCGCCGCTTATGACATTAACTACGAGAAGACCGAATCTCTCATAGCAGATACCTGCGATAACGGCACCTACGGAAACACCGAGGAAATATCCGGAATACTGGATATTATGGATCTTACGGTCCGAGAACTCCTCATAGCCGAGTCTGCTGGCATTAACTCTGTAATCGCGAAGTGAATCGAGTGACATGCCGTAAGCAAATCCGATGAACGGAGTCAGAATGAGAGTGACCGGCATCATATCTACAATACCTGCTGCAAGGCTCAACATATAACCTACTGCAGTAGATACCAAGATGGCAATCTTAGGTGTGAGTTTGAACTTAAGATCCTTTCTGATAAGAGATCCGCCGAACAGACCGGATACATAAAGCAGAAGTCCGAGTGCGATAAGACCCTGAACCGCATAACTTGGAAGTCCCAGAAGCTCTCCAGACTCCTTGATATAATCCGGTATGATGATCGGAACCATAACAGCACCCAGAGCTGCAAAGAAAGACAGGAAAGATACCGCTTCTGTTCCGTACATAAGAATTACGGGGACATTGCCGGAGATTCCTCTGGAGATCGTAGATACGAACAGATTGAGTTCGTAGATTATGATCGCCATGGCTATAGCTATCGAGAAGATAGTGAATATCCAGCTTAATGACATACCGTTAACAGTAGATACGAAGTCGGAATAAGGCATTCTAACTTCGAGTACGCCTGCGGATGTATTCTCAGCAGAGATAATCGGAGCGATGGCGCATACATACTCGACACCGTTCTCAGTTCTCTTAGTGAAAGCGGTATGCTGAAGCTCGAAGCAGTTATTATACTCATCACCGACACCGGACAGATAATACTGCTCAGTGCTGTTGTAATCTGATGTTGTGCACAGGCGGAGGAAAGAGTTACCTGCCTTGGTATAGATATCGAAGATATAATTCTGATCCTTACCGTACTGATATACAGGCAGAGGATAAGACATACCTTCGACAATTCTGGAATGTCCGAGAGCTGTAGAACATGATACAGCAAGCGACTCCATAGCCTCAGCTCTCTCAGTCTCAAGCACTACGGTATAGTGATCAGACAGGATGTTACTCATAACCATGAGTACAACAAGTACGATTACGAAGCAGTATCCGATCGTGGCAGCAATACCGCGACGCTCTTTCCTGCGTTTGATCTCAGCGGAATTTCTGCTCATAATGTCTGCCTCCCCTTACCGGAACCTGATCTGCGAATTATCTTCGGAACAAGGAGCTGGATGATGTATACGAATATTCCTGCAGCAACAGCGATGACAACTGACTTAAGGATCCTGCCCTCGAAGTCATCACCCATTGTCTTCAGGTTATTGAAATTGCACTTATACTCGAATACGGCAACACATCTTCCGGTGGAATCGGCAACAGGCACCAATACGCTCTCGGAATTATCACCTTCGATGAATGTAGGAACATTATCTGCATTTAGCCATTCGGAGATATCACGGCTCGCGACCTCGAACGCCTCGGGAGCCTCAGAACCCTGGTTCATAAGAACTGAAAGATGTCCGTCAGAATAATAGAACAGACCGTAGCTCTCGGAACTGTAAGACTGTGTGGAAACGTCAGCCAGCATAAGTGAGAGTACTTCGTTATACTTAACAGCCGCATCCTGAGGATTAGCTGCGATCTCATCACCGTCTAGAGTTCTTCTTACAACGTCGCTGACAGATTCGATCTTATCGTCAGCAATAGTCTTGTACTCTTCCTCGAACTGCAGTCTCATGTGATGAACCGCGAATGATACGGAAAGAACAGAGAGCATAAGAGAAACGATGATGAGAATCACCGTTCTGATAAATCTGTTAAGAACTTCTGCCTGATGGGCCGCTCTGTTTTCCATTACTTACTCAGTTCTCCTTGAGTTTATTAACCTCATATTATTATACACTAATTAAATAATAGAGTTAACAAGGTCCCTGAACATGTCGCCTCTGTGCTCGAAATGCCTGAAATGATCGTAACTTGTACCGATATTGGACATGATAACGATCTCGCCTTCCTTAGCCCATTCACGGGCCTTCTTAAGCGCCTCTACGTACTTCTGTACTACGATTTCCTTAGACTCCGGGAACTCATAAACCTCATCCCCGCCCTCTATCTCAAAGACTTCATAAGATCTGCCGTTAGCTTCCTTGGCAAGGATATCCTTAACGAAGCAGGCGTTGGTACCGTAGATGATGATCCTGTCACTAACGTTGAGGATAGCATCTCCGAGGCCGGTATAATCACACTTCTTATCAGCACCGCCGCAGATAAGCACACCCTTCTGGTCTCTGGAGTGGAGTGCATTCATGGTGTTGATCGTTCTGTTCGGTGAAGTATCGATAGATGAGTTATAGTACTTAACTCCGTCAATCTCTCTTATGAACTCGATTCGGTGAGCTACGCCCTTGAAGTTCTTCGCTACCTTAACGAAAGCTTCAGTATCTACATAACCCTGTACTGCCAGCGCTGCCGCAAGGTAGTTCTCGACATTATGCTTTCCGGGAATGAGGATCTCCTTCTCATCGATAAGTCTCGTCTTGCCCATGCCGTCTTCGATGGTAAGGAAGCCGTCAGCATCAAGGTAAGCATAAGTCTTAAGAGAAGACTCTCCTGCCCTTCTAGCTACTGCCTCATCCAGCGCGAAATAAGAGATACTTCCTCTCGCGAGTTCCTTCATCTTATAAGTGATGTCGCATGCGGAATTAAGCACAACGCGTCCCAAGGGAGACTGGTACTTGAATACATTGGTCTTCGCATCGATATACTCGTTGTAATCCTTATGGAAATCGAGATGGTTAGGCGTGACATTAGTTACTATGGCAACATCGGCACTCGTAACGCAGTCAAGAAGCTGGAACGAAGACAGCTCGAGAACTACCATGTCATCCTCTTTGATATCCTGGACCTGATCGAGCAGCGGTGTTCCGATATTACCGCCGATATAGACGTTATAACCCTGAGCCTTTAGAAGTTCGCTGACAAGAGTAGTCGTTGTCGTCTTACCGTCAGAACCTGTGATAGCAAAGATATTCGCAGGACAAAGATTCATGAACAGTTCCATCTCAGTAGTCAGAATGCTTCCGTTATTTCTTGCAGCAACAAGAGCTGGCTCTGTATAGCGCATCTTAGGCGTCTTGAATACGTAATCAAAATCACTGTTCATCAGCTGGTCGAGATAATCTCTTCCGAGTGACCAGTTGATGTTGATACCCTCAGCCTCGAAGTCCGCCTTAGCCTTGGAGATGGAAGGATCGTCAGCTTCGAGTCTGTCAAAAGCCGTTACGGTAACACCGAGCTTGGTCAGCCATCTGATGAGAGGTCTGTTAGAAATACCTACTCCAATAACGGCAGCACTCTTGCCGTTGATACCATCGATAAAGTTCTTAAGCTTCAAATTACTCATATAGTCCCCTCATTCTTCCGTATAGGAAGCATATAGTTTACTGTAGAATCCGCCCGCCTTCATAAGCTGCTCATGCGTTCCGGTCTCGCTTACGGTACCCTTCTCGACAACTACGATCTTGTCCGCATCGATTATGGTAGACAGTCTGTGCGCTATTATTATACTCGTTCTTCCCGAAAGTAATTCCCTAACTGCATTTCTTATTCTAACTTCGGTAAGAATATCAACTGAAGATGTAGCCTCATCAAGTATAAGGATAGATGCGTCTCTAACCATCGCACGAGTGATACTGAGAAGCTGCCTCTGGCCTTCAGAGATATCATCCCTTGATGAATCTATAAGTTCGTCGTATTGGGTAGGAAGCTTTCTTATAAATGAATCCGCACCCGTCACAGCTGCAGACTTCCTAATCTCTTCTTCAGTAGCTTCAGGTCGGCCGTAACTGATGTTATCAATAATCTTGCCGTCACGGAACCACGTATCCTGACTAACTGTACCAATATAACGTCGAAGAGTATTTCTGGGGATATCAGCGATGTTGACGCCGTTTATGTAAATCGCACCGGAATCGGGCTCATAGAATCTCATAAGAAGGTTAATTATCGTTGTCTTGCCGCATCCCGTAGGGCCAACGATGGCACATGAGCATCCGGATTCCACGGTAAAGGATACATCTTTAAGAACCGGCGCACCTTCAACATAAGAGAAAGTTACATTCCTGAACTCTATCGTAATGCCGTTCTCCACATCAGGTACTTCGTGCTCTCCAACATCGAAAAGGTCATCTCCCAATTCTTCCTCATCAAGGAATGCGAATATGCGCTGGAGACATGCGAATGAGTCTGACATCTCAGTATAGACTGAAGATAAGTCATTAAATGGCTTCATAAACTGGTTGGCATACATAAGCAGTGATGCCAGTTCACCGACAGTAAGAGATGATGCGATAACAAGTAATGAACCGATCAGTGCTACCGATGCGTAAATAAGAGCATTGATGAATCTCGTAGACGGATTTGTGATGGATGAATAGAATACAGCCTTACCTGCAGTCTTCCTGTATCTATCGTTGATCTCATCGAATGAATTCATTGTAAGATCCGATGTACCAAATACGTGATTAGTCTTAAAGTTAGCCGTCATCTCCTGTATAAACGCTGTCTGTACAGCTCTTATCTCAGACTGTTTCTTAAACGATCCGAATGATCTCTTGGCAATAAAGTCAGAGACTATAAATGAAACAGGCGTAAAGATAAGAACAAACAAAGCTATACGCCAGTTAATAAACAGCATGATCCCTAACGTAAAGACTATAGCCGTGATTCCGGAGAAGAACTGATTAAGGAACAGTATAAGACCGTCACCTACTGTCTCGCTGTCGCTTATGAGCATACTCTGGACGGAGCCTGCTGATGTCTTATCGAGATACCTTACCGGAACCTTGGATATCTTCAGATATGCTTCATTACGAAGCTTACGTACTGCCGCATATGAGATGCTGTTATTGTTGATATTAAGGATGTACTGTGACAATGACGCGATTACAACAAGCACGAGTATGATGAGTATGTTCTTAGTCAGAACATCAAAGTCAACAGACGGCGTGAAACTGTCTATCGCCTTACCTGCGAAGTAAGGGATAAACATAGCGCACAAAGAATAGATAACGGCACTGATGAAAGATACCGCGATAAATCCCTGCGAAGGCGCGCCGGTAATATACTTCATAAATCTTCTAAGGAGAGCTCTCTTATTCATTAAGATCCTCCCCCTCTTCCTGGAGCCTTATTAGCTCACGATATACTGAAGATGTCTTACAAAGTTCGTTGTGCGGAGCGAATGCAGAGATCTTACCGTCTTCGAGAAGCATTATCCTGTCGCAGTTCTTAACACTTCTTATCTTCTGTGAGATTAGAATAACTGTTGGATTGTTCTTAACGGTCTTAAGATTACTTAGAAACTTTCTCTCAGTCACAGCATCAAGAGCAGAAGTTGAATCATCAAAGATCAGTAATCCCGGACGGCCGGCAAGTGTCCTCGCTATGCCTATTCTCTGTTTCTGACCTCCCGACAGTCCTGCTCCGTTAGCCTCAACATCATAGTAAAGTCCGCCCTGCTTGCTGCTGATAACATCATCGGCCAATGATATCCTGCAAGCTTCATCAAGTGCTTCCTTATCAACGTTTTCTCTCCAGAAAGAGATGTTGTAAAGAAGAGATCCTTCGTACATAGCAGCTTTCTGCAAGCAGAAGCCGACAGCCTTGGAAAGAGATGCAGGAGAATACTTTTCGATGGGGTTGCCGTCGATAAGTACGAAGCCCGAAGTAGCCTTATACATACCCGAGGCCAGAGCTGCAAGTGTTGATTTACCGGCACCTGTCATACCGATGATACCTACCGTCTCTCCCGGCTCCATGCTGAAGCTAATATCGCTTACCATGTTCTCATTACTGCCCTCGTAGCAGAAAGAAACGTGGTTGAATTCAAGCGAGTGCGAACGTGATTCATCTTCAAATGTTTCAGTTCCGTAGGTGTCATCCTCCGGAAGATCAAGAATATATGCCGCTCTTCCTGCGCAAGCAGCTGCACGGCTTACCGTAATGATGAGATTAGCAAGCTTGATAAGTTCCACAAGAATCTGCGACATGTAGTTATATAATGCTACAACCTGACCTTGTGTGAGATTGCCGGTACTGACGTTAACTCCGCCCCTGTAAATAAGAACGCAGATAGAGAAGTTGATAATAAGGAACGTCAACGGATTAAGATACGAAGAGATCTTGGCTGCCGCCTTCTGGAACATATAAAGCCTGAAGGATTCATCCATGAATTCCTTATAGTCATCCTTGGATCTGTTAAAGCCTCTTATTACTCTTACACCGGTAAGTCCGTTATAGGCGTGACTTGCTACTACATCGAGTCCCTCACGTGTCTTCTTGTATGATGGAATTGCTGTCTTCATGTTAATTGCAACAACCATTCCAAGTGAAGTAACTGCAGCAACAAATATCAGAGCCATTCTGACGCTAATTGTGAACGCCATAATGACAGCGCCGAATACAATAAACGGCGATCTAAGAAGCAACCTTAAGAACAGGTTGATACCGCTTTGAATCTGATTAACGTCAGATGTAAGTCCGGTAACTATCTTGGACGATCCTAGCTTCTCGTATTCAGATACTGACAGACGCTGTACCTTACTGAAGAGGTCACGTCTCAGATCACTTGAGATATCACATGCAGCTGTGGCTGCGAAGTACTGCGCAAGAATAGCACTTATGAATCCCACCACAGCGAAAAGCAGCAGAAGCAGAACTCTGTTCTTGATATAAGTGCTGTCAGATGACGGTATTCCGTTATCGATGATATCAGCGATAACAAGAGGAACTATCAGTTCGAAAGCGGCCTCAGACAGCTTGAATAAAGGACTTAATATCGACTTAAGTTTATAATGCCGAAAGTATCCGAGGACACGCTTCATGATTATGCTAACTGAGAAAGTAATTCAGAGCACTTCTTACGAGTCTCGGCGTAATCGATAGTTGTAAACTCGCCGTTCTCATAAAGAATCTTACCGTTAATCATCGTCAGCTTAACACATGAGTTATCCGCACTGTAAACGATATTACGAACCACGTTATTCTCGGGCTGCATCGAAGGTCTGTTCATATCGATCATGATAAGATCGGCATTCTTACCTTCAGCCAATACATCACTGTCATTAATACCCATGCAGTATGCGCCGCCGGTTGTTCCTGCCTTGAGGATCTTGAACGGATCTACAGCAGCAGCGTTATTGGTCTCGACATTAGAAAGAACAGTATCGAGATACATTTCACGGAACATTGAAAGAGCGTTGTTTGAACCAGCACCGTCAGTTCCGATTGCTATCTTCAAATCCTTCTCAATGAACTTATATACAGGCGTGATTCCGCTCGCAAGCTTTAGATTAGAGCAGGCATTGAATACAGACCACAGCCCCTTCTTAGCGAATAAGTCACGGTCTTCATCCGTAAACCATACGCAGTGGAAACCGCCTCCGCCGAAGTCAAACATACCGATGCTGTCGAACAAAGCAGCAGGTGTCATTCCGTATCTTTCCTTACAACCTTCAACCTCTGCCTTAGTCTCAGAGATATGAGTATAGATAGGTGCCTCATACTTATGTGCAAGAGCACTTATCTTCTTAAGATTATCCATATTGGTCGTATACTCCGCATGGAAACCCAATTTGAAAGATACGAGCGGGTCGTAGTCGTTTAATGACAGATACTGTGATTCGAGTTCATCAACGCCGCCGAAGTCGTTCGCAGCACCGCAGAATACAAATCTGAATCCGGTCTCGACCGCTGCCTTGGCAGACGCTTCTCTATGGAAGTACATATCAAAACATGAAGTAATGCCGCCTGATAGATAATCAGCCAATGCAAGCTTCGTATACCAATAAACAAGCTCGGGATTAAGCTTAGCTTCACGAGGAAATATCGCCTTGAACAACCAGTCGTTAAGACAATACTCATCAGCAAGAGAACGTGAGAATGTCATAGCCGAGTGTGTATGTGCATTCTTAAGTCCCGGCATCAGGAGATTACCGTTACAGTCTATCTCCCTGTCAAAAGGCTTATCGGAAGGTTTTGACTCACCGATATACTCGATCTTCTTATCAGCTGTCCATAACTCGCCGTTAAGAACGGAATTGTCCTGCATTGTAAGTATTCTGGCGTTGTAAAAACGAATTCTCATAGAAGCCCCCTATCAGATATTCTCGATAAATGCCTTATATGCCAAATATGTGTAGTAAAGATCGATCTTGGATATTACCTCGTAAGGAGCATGCATCGACCATACGGGAACACCGGCATCAAGAACGGACATACCGTACTTAGCCATATAAGCGGAGATCGTTCCGCCGCCGCCGGCATCTACCTTACCGAGCTCACCTGTCTGCCAAGGAATACTGTTCTTCTCGAACACACGCGTAACCTCGGATACAAAATCGCCTGTAGCCTCTGAGCTTCCGCTCTTTCCTCTTGCACCTGTGTATTTCTCAAGCTTGATACCGTGAGACATGAAAGCAGTATTACGCTTCTCATATACGGACGGATACTTGGGATCATAAGCTGTTGAAACGTCTGTAGAAAGCATTCTGGATGCAGCGATTACCTTGCGGTACTTAAGCATATCGAGGCTTCCGTCACCCGTCTTCGCTACGATCTCCATAAGGAAATTCTCATACAGCACTGACTGCGCACCGGAATTAGCATAAGAACCAATCTCTTCCTTGTCGGTAAGCATAGTAACGCAAGTCTTGGCAGGCTTCTCCTGATCAAGAAGAGCCATGAGTGCAGGATAAGCGCATACTCTGTCATCGTGTCCGTAACCTGCAATGAAAGCTCTGTCGAAGCCGAGGTCTCTAGCTTTAAATGCGGGAACAACCTCAAGTTCACCTGTTACGAAATCCTTCTCAACTATGCCATACTTATCATGCAGCAACTTAAGAATATTGGCCTTATAAGCCTCTTTAACACTCTCATCCTTCTTCTTTCCATTTATAGGCATACCGCCGATTACAAGATTAAGCTCCTCGCCTGTAACAATTTCGGAAGCCTTCTTGTTCTCTTTATCAAGATGAGGAAGCAGATCCGTGATATAGAAGATCGGATCAGAATCATCTTCACCGACTGTAATCTTGTGCTTAGCACCGTCTCTTGTATAGATAACTCCGTGAATAGCAAGAGGAATCGTAGTCCACTGATACTTCTTGATGCCGCCATAATAATGAGTCTTAAAGTAAACTGCCTCGTTATCCTCATATATAGGATTCGGCTTAAGATCAAGTCTCGGTGAATCAACGTGTGCGCCGAGGATATTGAAGCCCTCGCTTACGTCCTTCTTACCGATAACGGCAAGAATCAGACCCTTGTCCTTGATGCTCGCATATACCTTGTCACCGGCCTTGAGTTTCTTCTTAGATTCGATATCAACAAATCCGAGTGATGAAGCAGCCTCAATGGCATTCTCGGTAAACTCTCTTTCTGTCTTGCTGCTGTCGAGGAAAGACTTGTAGTCCTCGGCAAAAGCCATGCAGGCATCCATGTCTGAACCGGAAATTCCGTCATAAAGATTGGGATACTCAGCAAACAGCTCAGGTCCCTTATCGTTCGTCTTCTTATTGCTCATGGATTTATCTCCTGTTAATTAGCGTTCGGATCTTCGACTTCTACTACTTCGCCTGCTGTCTCGCCGCCTTCAGCAACCGCCTCAGTTACTACCGGCTCACCTGCCGCAGGATCATCATCAGGTATAAACTCAGCATTCGGATCCACAGGAGTCTCAGGAACCGCGGTAGCTGCTACCTCAGGAACATCAGGTCTTTCAGTAGAAAGGTTAACCGACAAAACATAACCTACAACTCCACCTGTAGTGGAAACCTTGCTGTAAGTGCCCTCATCCTCAAGGAAAAGAACTGCATCGCCGGCAGCAAGTGTTGTTACCACAGTGCTGTCCTCGGAAGCCTGAGAATAAAGAGATGTGCCGTCAGAAGTAATGTACATCGTATCTACGAGAACCTCAGAAGTCTTAGATGAGAAATCGAGAAGACCTCTGAAATAGAAAATACCGAACATGATTCCGAAGCCGACTACAGCACAGATAATGAATGTAACAAGTGTTCTGATAATAGCCTTAACAACAGAGTTGCCAGACTTCTTATCAACATCGATATCAACCGTATCATATGAGGAATAGCTTGATGCAGGTGCACTGTTGCCTCTGTTAAATACAGTAGTCTCATTAGCTCTGGAATCAGAATATGTATTGGCAAAAGGATCGTTATCAACAAAAGGAGTCTCCTCAACTACGGGAGCTGCAGCGGCAGCCGCGCTTCCTGCGACAACTGCATCGCCGGGAAGGATCAGAGTGGATTCAACCTGAACAACTGCGAATGACAGACCGTACTTAACGCCGAGATTACCGGCTGTGTTAATGATCTCATGAGCCTTAACCTCAGTAGGAATATCCTGAACGAGGATAGCATTTCTGTTCTTGGCAGGCATAATCTTGGATACACCGAGACCCATAAGACAGAGACTGTCGTTATCCTTAAGCTTAAGATGAACCTTCTTGTCAGGCATAACAGCGCCGTCCTGGGGCATCTTACCGAGATACTGTGTAAGAGTGAACCTATCGGGATGATTAAGCTCTTCTGCAGGTGTGATAGCGCCCATCTGGACATATCTGTGAGCTATTGTCTGCTCATCAGTAAGAGCCATGATCTTACCGTCTCTTACGAGCACGGCCTTAGTGTTTCCGATATGGATAATTCTTAATGTATCGCCCTCGATAACAGCCATTGTCATTGAAGTTCTGAGAGGCTGGCCGCCATGAGAAACGATGAAGTTACATACGTGCACATTGAGGATGTTTACTACCTGGTTCGAGAAAGACTCGAAGTCAAGGACCGGCTGTCCCTGTGCATTAGCAACGATCTTAGTGAGCTCCTGATTAAGCTCGATGTTAAGTGTTGCTGCATTTGTATCTGAACCCTGTGTTGAGAACAGTGCAACCACCTGAATAGGTGAATTGGATCTGGCTGTTCTAACGAACTCACCGGGGAAATCCGCCATAGTTCTGTAGAGAGTATGGAAGAAGATATTCTCCTGAGGCTGATTAGGTACAAGGTTTGTCTCAAGTATGCAAGTAGAAACTGTTTTACTCATAAGAAGCTCCGTTTATAAAGTATCGAATTTAAACCTTACCTATTATATATATAAAAGCCCGTTTCTACAAATCGAAACGGGCTTATGCAAATTTGACAAATTCTTTTTACTTATTCAGTAAGAATCAGTTAACGGAAGCTGAAGTGATTGTTGTAAGGCTCTGGTTATCGTTGTCAACAATGCAGATGTAGGAACGTCCGCGGTTAACCTCGAGTTCCTGTCCGTTCTCGTTGTAAACGATGATAGGATCGTTTACACCGGACTTACTCCATGTGATAGGAATGATTCTTCCGTCAGATACATACCAGCCTTCACCGCCGTCCTCAAGGTAAGCATCAATTGTTGTATCACCGTGAGGCTGAATGTTGGCATAAAGTACGAATACGTTTGTGAATGCGATCTGTGTTCCTGTTGTCTCATCGATCTGAGGGTTGCCGTACTGAGACTTGGAATAAAGACCTGTAACAGGATCATATACGAAGAGTGCGTCATCGTTTGTTCCTGAGAAATATACGTTGATGGAATTGCAAGGATCGCCGTTATCAAGATCAGCGGAGTTACCGGGTACGAAGTTGAACAGCATATTGTTCTCATTGTCGATCATGTTGATCTCGTTATACTCGATTGCCTCGAAGATATGTCTGCCGTCAGTAACAGCTGTGTGCTCGATAGCTCTCTGTGACTTCCAAACTGCGTCTCTCCAGAAGAACAGGCCGCTCGGAAGTTCTACATAACCGTCAGCATAGTTTGAAGAGCTGTAAACACCTGCAGAGCATGAGTTACCGTCAATATGATCGATTCCGAACTGTGAGATATGATCAGGTACACGAGCATTACGTCCGAAGTGAATGAATACAGAATTGTTTCCTGCTGCGAGGTCTGTGGAAAGAATTCTGGCGGATCTTAATGAACCGATCTCAGGGATTGTATTAACGTCAGCGAAGACGCACAGAAGTCTTGTCTGGCCGCCCTCTGTCTGGTACTCGTAGATAGCGTCTGCCTGGGAGATACCTCTCTGGGGCATAGCTGCGTGGCAGTTATTAACAACTACTGCGACAGAACGTCTTCCTGTGTTAGAAGGATCCATATCCTGAATACCTGTAATAGGATTTAATGCCATAGGATTGGAAGGATCGAACAACTCGTTGCTAGCCATAGTTGTTGTAACAACAGGCTCTGTTTCTGTAGCTTCAGTCTGTGCAGAAGTCTCTACAGCAGATGTCTCGGAAGGCGGAGCAATATTGATCGTCTCCACTGACTCGCTCTTACAAGCGCCGAAAGGTACTGTCATTGCAGCGATAAGAGCAGCTGCAGTAATCTTCTTATAATTCATATAACACCTCGCATATTCTGAAATTGGCCTATTGGGACAACCCAATTATAACATTGGCAATAATTACCTATATTTAGGTTTTGTTACAAGATTATGTTAATGAGAAACCTGCAATTTGAGCAGAATAAGGAACTTATCCCTCTTGTAAACTCATGTATTCATTGTATGTCATAGCATAATCAGAACCCTTCATCATTGATTCTAGAATTATGTAGGCAATACAATTGATTCTGATCTGAAGCTGATCACTATCTTCAGTTACCATAAACGGATCAAGTATCAACGATGAATCGATAGGAGTAGATCGTATCATACCGCCGAACTCCTGAAGATTCAGGTTCTTCGAGTCCTTCATATCCTCCATGTTATCGAAGAAATAATCCGCACTGTCAAAGTAAACGATAGGTATATTCATATTATCGAACGGGACATAATCCGATTTATTCGCAGACACTTCACGATAGATATCATCGAATCCGTCACCGTTAAGGTCAGTGATGATACCGCACTCGTTGTAGTAAAGGCTGAATCCGTACTGGGAATACAGAAGACTGTCATAAACAACATCGTATGCCTGATAAAGCTTTCTTCTCATAGGATACTTCTGAGTCATATTAAGCGAATTATATCCTGCGGAAGCATACACCTTGTCACCGCCGTAGATACTGTCAATGCAGTACATACAGTCTATAGAAGAAGCCACTTCATCAGTAAGAGATGATACGAAAGCATTCGCCCCCGCATAGTTATCATTACCGGCACCGAATGCTACCAGGATCACATCAAACGACAGGTCCTCATAATTCTTGATCTGAGCTGCTATCGTAAGTAAAACCCCGATGCCTGAAGCATTATCGGATATACCGTCATAGCCGTAAGAAGAATCAACCTGACCTTCGGAAAAAGCATCATCATAATGCGCTCCGATAACGATAGTTCTTCTAACTTCAACCGGGTTTCCGAATTCATCAATAGAGAAGAATCCTTTACCGGAAATATGAACGATATAATTTGCAGAACTTCCGCCGTAAAGGCTGTCAAATTCCTGTCGTGATACATCGTAGCCTAACTCTTCGAACTTACCTCTGATATACTCGCCCGCTGCAGCTTCCTGCTCGGTATATGCCCTTCTATACGGATAAAGTGAAGCAAGCTCACGTGCGACATCCGCACCGTAGCTTCCGTAATCAGCCTGAAGCTGTATCTCATCATCATCGTCAGAACATGCTGCTGCAGGAATAATGAATATTATCAACGATAGTATTAAAGCTATAAGCTTTTTTATTCTGCTCATCAAACCAAACCTTCCGCGTCAGATTTAATGACATCCAGTCTTCTCGAGAATATCTCGCACGCCTCATCGATTGTGACTTTCTTGACCATCCATCTTCTGGGTTCATCGTCACTCATATCAACGATCTCGAATGTGCTTGCGCCGTTACGCTCAAGATTCTCTCTTAACACCTTCATAATTGACTTTGAAGACACACCGTCGAGCTTAACCGGAAGTCCGAGAAGATCATATATCTTGGCAAGAGGTGCTCTGCTCTTCTCCTCTACGCAGCTCATAAGGCTCAAAGCCAACGCTTCCCCGTCAGAGTAATTCATAAATCTGAAGTATCCCTCGATGGCTGCTGCAAGCTCATCGCCGAGCGCGAGAAGCTTAGGCGAAGTCTCATAGATTGAATGTCTTAACGCATATACATGATTAAGGAATTCCCTGACATTGCCTTCCTTAACAAGCTCTATCAGGATATTAAGATTACCTAGTATTCCGAGTCTGATGATATCGGCATAACCGTTATGCTTGATCTTATCCGGTACAGTGCCGAGATATGAAGGATCAACGATTACCGCATCAGGCTTAAAAGGTACTGATATCGCATTCTTAAGCTTCTTCGAGTTAAGGTATGCGTTCTTCGCAACAGCACCTTCATACATTGCATCTGGTGTCGTAGGAACAGCGATGAAGTTGATGCCCCCGTCGAAAACAGAAGCACAGAAACCTGCAACATCAAGCACACCGCCGCCGCCGAGAGCTATGATCCAGTCGTTTCTGCCGAATCCGAAGTCTACAAGGAAATCATATACAGAAGAAGCTTCCGACAGACCCTTCTGAACTCCCGTACACTCCACGGGAACCAATACGGGCTTCACTCCCCTTACCAGAAACTGCTCTTCGAATTTATTGTAGTAATAACCGCTGACGATCCTGTCAGTAACTACAGCGATCTTTACCGTAGCGGGATCAGCCTTTCTTCTCCCATCGAAAATAAAAGCGGAAGCAAACTTATCCGCCTCGCCGGTACCGCAGTAGCAATTGTACGTCATGTCGGTTTTTAAGATATCCATTGATACAATAATACCATTATTTCGTAAAATAGCATCTATTAAGGCAAAGTGGTAGAATATGATGTCTATTTTTAAAAGAAAGGTTTTTAATATGCATATAAGAACTAGATTTGCACCTTCACCTACAGGTTTTATGCACGTCGGAAACTTGAGAACTGCTCTTTATGAGTATCTTACTGCAAGACACGAAGACGGCACATTCGTATTAAGAATCGAGGATACTGACCAGGAGCGCTATGTTGAAGGCGCTACTGATGTTATTTATAAGACTCTCGAGACAGCAGGCATCACTCACGATGAGGGACCTGACGTCGGAGGCGATTACGGACCGTATGTACAGAGCGAGCGTAAGGATATGTATAAGCCCTACGCAGAGCAGCTCGTTAAAGAAGGCAAGGCATACTACTGCTTCTGCACCAAGGAGAGACTCGATGACTTAAGAAAGAACGCTCCTGAAGGAACTGTCGTAGGTTATGACAGACACTGCAGAGACCTTTCGGCTGATGAGATCGAGGCAAATCTTAAGGCAGGCATTCCTTACGTTATCAGACAGAAGATGCCTCTCGACGGTGAGTCCACATATCACGATACGGTTTACGGCGATATCACTATCAAGAATGACGAGCTCGACGATCAGATCCTGATCAAGGCTGACGGCTTCCCTACTTATAACTTCGCGAACGTTATCGATGACCACACAATGAAGATCACTCACGTAGTTAGAGGATCCGAGTATCTGTCATCAACTCCTAAGTACAATGCTCTTTACGAAGCATTCGGCTGGGATATTCCTACATATATCCACCTTCCTCTCATCAACGGTAAGAGTGTTGACGAGGAAGGCAACGTTACAGTATCCAAGCTCTCTAAGAGACACGGAAGCACTGGCTTCATGGATCTTGTTAACGAGGGATTCCTTCCTAAGGCAATCATCAATTACATCGCCCTTCTCGGCTGGTGCCCTGCAGGCGAATATGAGAACCGTGAGATCTTCACTATGGATGAGCTCATCAAGGCGTTCGATATCAAGGGTATCTCCAAGTCCCCTTCAGTATTCGATTACGATAAGCTCGAGTGGATGAACGGCGAATACATCAAGGTAATGGAATCAGACGAGTTCCTCGCTAACGCCAAGCCCTATTACGACGAGCTTGGTATCAAGGAAGAGAACTACGCACTTCTCGAGGAAATCTTGAAGCCCCGTATCACACGCTTCACACAGATTACAGAAAAGCTTATGTTCCTGAAGGAGTACTCTGAGTTCGAGCTGAGCCTTTTCGAGCACAAGAAGAGCAAGTCTACTCTTGAGTCTTCGAAGCAGATCTTAAGTGACGTGATCCCCCTCCTTGCTGAGTGCAGCTGGGACAGAGAAGCAATCACCGAAGCCATCACGGGTTACGCAGCACAGAAGGAGTACAAGAATGCACTTGTAATGTGGCCTGTAAGAATCGCAGCTGCAGGCGTTGCAGTTACTCCCGGCGGATGTGCTGAAGTACTTCTGCTTCTGGGCAAGGACGAATCCATGAGAAGACTTAACGAAGCATACAACCGTTTAGGATAAGAACAGGAGACACATATGGCAGAAAGCAAACATTTTATTCACGAGATCATCGATGAAGAGCTCAAGGAAGGCGGAAGATGTTACGGCAAGACCGTTCATACACGTTTCCCTCCCGAGCCTAACGGCTACCTTCATATCGGTCACGCCAAGGCGCTCGAGATTGACTTCGGTACAGCCGAGCTTTACAACGGCATGTGCAACCTCCGTATGGATGACACCAACCCTACGAAGGAAGACGAAGAGTTCGTAGATGCTATCAAGGAAGACATTCGCTGGCTGGGTCATGACTGGGGTGACAGATTCTTCTACGCATCCGAGTATTTTGATCAGATGTACGGCTTCGCAGTAGAGCTCATCAAGAAGGGCCTCGCTTATGTATGCGAGCTCACTCCCGAGCAGATGAAGGAGATGCGCGGCGATACAACCACGCCCGCTCAGAGTCCTTACAGAGACAGACCTGTTGAGGAATCTCTCGAGTTATTCGAGAAGATGAAGAACGGCGAGATCGAAGACGGTAAGATGACGCTTCGCGCGAAGATCGACCTCGCTTCCGGTAACTTCAATATGAGAGATCCGGTTATCTACAGAATGAACCGCCTCCCCCACCACAGAACTGGAAACAAGTGGTGCATCTATCCTATGTACGACTTCGCTCATCCTATCGAGGATGCACTTGAGGGCATCACACATTCACTTTGCTCACTCGAGTTCGAGAATCACCGTCCTCTCTACGATTGGGTTGTTAACAACATCTCCGTCGAGTGCAAGCCCCGTCAGATCGAGTTCGCACGTCTCGGCATTACACGTACTGTACTTTCCAAGAGAAAGCTGCGTAATCTCATCGAAAGCGGCTTCGTAACAGGTTGGGACGATCCCCGTATGCCTACACTCTGCGGATTAAGAAGACGCGGATATACTCCTGAAGCAATAAGAGAGTTCCACCGTCAGAACGGTGTATCCAAGGTTAACTCTGTTGTCGAGTATGCTTTCCTCGAGTACTGCTTAAGAGAAGATCTCAACAAGCGCGCCAACCGTGCTATGGCTGTCCTCCACCCTATCAAACTCATCATCGACAATTACCCCGATGACAAGACTGAGGTATTCACAGTCGAGAACAATCCTGAGGACGAGAGCACAGGTACACGCGAGGTTACCTTCTCCAAGAACCTCTGGATCGACGCTGAAGACTTCATGGAGGTACCCGAGAAGAAATACTTCCGTCTCTTCCCCGGAAACGAAGTTCGTCTTAAGTCCGCATATGTAATCAAGTGCACAGGCTGCGATAAGGATGCTGACGGCAATGTTATCGCTGTACATGCTGAGTACGATACTGAAAGCCGTGGCGGAAACACTGCTGACGGCAGAAGAATCAAAGCGACTATCCACTGGGTAGATCAGAATACTGCAGTTGATGCAGAGATCAGACTTTATGACCAGCTCTTTACAATCGACGAGCCTGACCTTGCCGATGTAAACTATTTGGACTATATTAATAAAGATTCTCTTATAACTATAAAAGATGCTAAGGTTGAAGCATCTTTGAAGAATGCAGGAAGCGAAGACAGATATCAGTTCCTGAGAGTCGGTTACTTCTGTGCAGACAACAAGGATTCGTCACCCGAGCACCTCGTCTTCAACAGAGCTGTATCTTTGAAGGACAGTTATAAGCCGGGATCAAATTAATTCTTTGGAAGGAAAGATATTATGGAGAATTCACAACTCAAGCTTAATGCCAAGTCAGTTCTGAAGACCACTTACTGGATGTCATTCCTCGGTCTCCTCATTGTTGACATCATCACTTATGCGGTTAACTCAGTCGTAAGTTCAGTACAGAACATCGGTGCCGAGACTGATCTTGGTGACTACTACGAGCTCATGGAGGACGGCGACTTCGGAGGCGCACTCGAGGAGCTCTCTAACGCAACTACTACAAGAAACCCTGTATTCGTAATCATCGGATACCTCTTGAGCATCGCCGTTACACTCTGCGTAATCAACATCATCAACGTAGGTGTTAGAAAGATGTTCCTGCGTTCAAGAGTTACACGTAAGGCTGATATCGGAGATATCTTCAAGGGATATTCCAACTTCGGCGGAATCTTTAAGACAATGTTCTTCTATGATCTGTACATCTACCTGTGGAGCATGCTGTTCCTCATCCCCGGTATCATCAAGTCATATTCTTACTACATGGTTCCTTACATTCTCGCAGAGAATCCGAACATCGACACTTCAAAAGCATTCGAGATCTCCAAGAAGACAATGGATGGCGAGAAGGGCAAGTGCTTCTACATGCATCTGTCATTCCTCGGCTGGTACCTCCTTGCTATGCTCCCCTGCTGCCTTGGTATCATGTTCGTTAATCCTTATGCTAACGCAACATATGCTGAGTTCTATGCATATGTTAAGCAGAAGGCTCTCGCTACAGGAACTGCTACACCCGCTGACTTCGGCGAAGTTGCTGCCTGATAGACAATCTTATTAGAACAATAACAAGAGGCTGTTCAATGAACAGCCTCTTTGTTTATTTGATAATACCTATGAATTAATCCAACTGCTGTCTACTTACGAGATCGCAGAAGAATCCCTTTCTGTCGATAAGTTCATCGTACGTGCCATCCTCAATGATCTTACCCTTATCGAGAACGATGATACGATCGCAGTTCTTGATCGTAGACAAGCGATGCGCTACAACGATACGCGTGCAGTTCAGTGCATCAAGTGAATCTGATACAATCTTCTGAGTGATATTATCAAGAGCACTCGTAGCCTCATCAAGGATCAGTATCTTAGGCTTTGGCGCGATGGCGCGTGCGATAAGAAGCCTCTGCTTCTGTCCTCCTGAGATACCGCCTGCACCTTCGCTTATGAGCGTGTTCATCTGCATCGGCATCTGACGAATCGTCTCAGCGACTCCCGCCTTTTCAGCAGCATCCCAAGCATCCTTCAGCGTAAGATAAGGCGCTGATATCGTGATATTAGAGAAGATATCTCCGACGAACAGTTTACCATTCTGAAGAACCGTTCCAATATTTGATCGAAGCGATCTTGGATCGATATTCTCAATAGAAATATCGTCGTAACTGATCGTACCGGATAGAGGTTTCTCGAATCCCATAAGAAGACGAATGATCGTAGACTTACCGCATCCGCTCTTTCCAACGATAGCAACATACTCACCGGGTTTGATCTTGAGGTTGATATCATTCAGTATAAGAGGCTGCTCCTCTGTATATCTGAAGGATACACCATTTAACTCGATGCCGCCCTTAAGACGTGAAACCATTTCCTTACTGCCGTTAACTTCGGGAACGCACTTAACAACAGGCTTGATCATATTAAGTGTAGGCTTTAAATATGCCAACATGATACCGGTTGCAGAGAACTGCATCAACGCTGCAGTAACAACACCGAAAGCAGCTTGGAAAGCTGCAAACTGGGCAACAGAGATTCCGGCATCGACACCGATCTTATACACCCATAATGTTCCAAGCAGTGTAACAGCAGTGATCAATTCGTTCTGGAATGTAGCCGGGAAAGCAACCCTAAATGAGGCTCCCGACTTCTTCTTATATACATCAGCCCAGCGCGCCATTACTCGGTTCTCACTACCGGACAATCTGATACGCTGAATACCCGTAATTATCGGGAATACCATGCCGTGAGTAGCGATGTCACCCTGAAGTTCTGCCTGAACCAGCTTGATCTTCTGTCTGATAGAGATACTCAGGATCAATCCCTCAACAAAGAATATAGCAAATGCAGGTATCGACAGACTTGGAGCAAGCAATGATATCTGAACCAGATATACAATTGAGAATATTGTCGTCATTGCAGGACCGAGAACCGCATCGGTAATGATAGTCGGCAGATAATTAAGCGACAACACACTTTGTGACAGACCGCCCGAGCTGTACTCATGGAAGAACTTGGCAGGCAAACTGATCAGTCTTCCCATTATGGCATTCTCCAGGAACACCTCCATTCTCTGACGTATTCTTCCAAGCAAAGAAGTACGTACGATCGAGATGATATAAGTTGAGATCGCAGATGCCAAAAGAAGGATTAAGATCGAATAGACCAGAAGCAGCAAACCTGTAGGAATGATCGTCGAGAAGATTATATTTGTTGCAAAAGGAACAACAACGCCGACCAAAGTAATAAACAGCGTGGAAATGATCAATCTACCTATATCAATCTTGTTGATGCTTCGAATGAGTATAAAGATCAATTCCCAATTACCAAGCTCACGCTG
>Ga0310786_10001157_pt1 | contig 42420 bp, 27 predicted proteins | sample AusTroGonzalo_MG_FD_203881 | JGI IMG/M metagenome (GOLD analysis project Ga0310786, IMG submission 203881) | Bovine rumen microbial communities from tropical cattle in Woodstock, Queensland, Australia - Gonzalo_03 (v2) (version 2) | ecosystem: Host-associated > Mammals > Digestive system >...
CGCGGTCTGCCTGATAGGCCTTATACTGTTCGGGAGTCATAATCTTCTGCAGTTCCTCCTCGTAGGCCTTCATCTGTTCGTTCATCTCGGGACGCTGGCCACGGGGCTGGCGGATGCTGTCGCCTTGTGCAGGACGCTGGCGGTTACCTTGAGGACGTGCGCCCTGTCCGCGCTGACCGCGCTGTCCGCCGCGAGGTCCCATCATGTCTGCATACTTTGTGTTGAGTGAGAGCAGTTGTTTAGCTTGTTCTGCGTTAAGTCCATATTGCTGCACTGTGCGATCGGTGCGGCGCTGTATCATTTCCTTCTGGTCGAAACCTTGTCCATTCTGTGGGAAGTTACCCTGCGGGAAGTTACCCTGAGCCATAGCGGCTGTTGAGAGCAGCATCATGGCTGCGATGGTCATCAAAATCTGTTTCATGTCTGTCTAATTTTTTAGTGTTATTGATTTTTAATTTTGTTCCGTTTATCGTTGCAACTACTTTTCTGACGCAGACATGAAACAAAGGTTTAATCGTTAACTTTTTTTATGAACTTCGACGACGTGAAGGACGTCATCATAGACACGGAAACGGATGTCAGTACCATCGAAGGGCATTCCATAGACGCGCTCAGGGTCGTCGTGGAACGGTGGACGGGGGTCTTGTGCCAGCACCTCGCGAAGGGCTGTCAGACGGTCTTCGGAGAAAGAGCCTCTCAGTTCTTCTGGAATGTCAACTTCCAACGGCTGCCACTGACGGCTGTCCACGAAGCCGCTACGGGCATCAGCATGTGCATCGGCATAGGCGACATAGGGTTTGACATCATAGATAGGTGTACCGTCCATAAGGTCGGCACCCATGACGTGGATGACGGGGCCCTCGCCACTGGTCATCTCGATGCGCTCTATCTTGACGCACGACAGTCCGAGGTTGTTGGGACGGAAGGGAGAGCGCGAGGCAAACACCCCTACCCGCTCGTTACCGCCAAGACGTGGCGGACGGACGGTAAGTTTCTCCTCTGACCTCGTTCTTGCGTCCTCATTCTTTCCTCCTCGTTTAACATTCCCCGAGAACTCCCAGATTAGCCAAAGATAGTCAAAGCCCTCAAGGCCACGGACCACCTCCTCATGGCGGTATTCCGGAGTGAAGACGATGCGTCCCGGCAACGAGGGCGTAAGGCCGCTTTGCCTGGGAATGCCGAACTTAGAGGTCAGCGGCGAACAAAAGAATGCGACAGGCGTTATTTCCATGCTGCAAAAATAAAGAAAAAATTTGGAAAGAAAAAAAAATCTTCGTACTTTTGCAGTCATGAAGTTGCTGAATGACTATTAATCCATGAACAATTCCATCAGCCGCATATTGACATTGTTCGTAGGCACGCTTTTCTTCGTGTGTGCCCACGCTAACGTTGACTACGACAATGACCCCATATACATTGCACTGCGCGACTCCATGCACGAATCGTTCAACAATGCCGACGAGACCCGTTTCGAGAGCGACATCAAGAAACTCGAGGGCTATCTGCTGAAACAGAACGACATGCACGGCTACTACACCCAGCGCTGCAACGAGGTTGTGTTCATGATGAACACGCAGAAAATCTTCGAGGCTTACAAGGCTGCCCGCCAGCTCTCTCAGGAACTGCGCGACAAGAAACTCGACAAGGAGATGTACATGGCCTACAACATGCTGGGGCATATCTACCGCTACTGCGGCAACGAGGAGGGAGCGAAGCGCAACTTCCGCAACGTGCTGGAGATGATGGAGAAGGTCGGCTACTACAACTCCATGCCCCCCATCTACATGAACATCGTGGGTGTGGTCGAGAACGACGACCCCAAGGAGGCGCTGAAACTGATTAACCAGGCACTGGAAATCGCCAAGGAACACGCTCCAGAGCGCGTCTTCGACATCGAGACACGGCGCACGCTCATCTACTACAGCATGGGCGAGAAGGCCAAATTCCTCGAGGGCTACAATGCATATAAGAAAGGTGAGGCCGAGGGCTTTTCGTCCGTCCATGGTCGTGCGCTGGAGGTGTACCATGAGGCTTTCCTTGGCAACATCGACGAAGCCGTCGCCATGGCCCGTGAAGAATTGGGCGAAGACAGCTATTCCACCATCGCCACCATCTACAAGGATGCCGGACGGTGGCAGGAGGCCTACGACGCACTGGTCAAGGAAAACAAGCAGAACGACTCCATCAATAGCATCATCCTCACCAATAGCATGGAGGGCCTGCGCACTGAGCTCCACATCTATGATCTGGAGCGTGAGACGTCCAAAGCGCGTACCATCACGCTGACCATTATCATTATCCTGTTGCTGGCACTGATAGCTGCACAGATTTACATTTTCTGGAGTCGCCGCCGCCACATGCACCAGCTGAAGAAGGCCTATGAGCGCACGCTGGAGTCGGACAAGATAAAGACGGCCTTCATCCAGAACATGAGTCACGAGATGCGCACGCCGCTGAACATCATCGCCGGCTTCGCACAGGTCATTGCCGACCCCGAGACGACGGCCACCAAGGAGGAGCGTGTTGACATCGCCAAGAGGATGCTCACCAACACACGCATCATCACCAAGCAGGTTGACGAGATGCTCGAGTTGTCGCTCAACGAGTCGAAGAGCGAGGTACGCCTGGAGGACAACGTCGACGTCGTTGACTTGTTGTCGAACCTGATGCAGGAGAGCGAGAGCCTCCTGAAGCCTGACGTCCGCCTTGTCTTCGACAACCAGCTGCCCAACGGCTTCACGATGACGACCAACAAGAACATGGTCTACCGCATGGTGGACATCCTGCTCGACAACGCCATCAAATATACCGACCAGGGCAGCATCACTGTCCGTGCAGCTATCGTCAACCACAACCTCACCGTCTCTGTCGAGGACACGGGTTGCGGTATTCCTGCGAATGAGGCCAACCACATCTTCGAACGTTTCGTCAAGCTGAACACGTTCAAGGAAGGCTTGGGTCTCGGACTGCCGCTGTGCCGTATGCTGGCTGCCCGTCTTCGCGGCTTCCTCGTCTACGACCAGAAGTACGAAGGCCCAGGATCGCGTTTCGTCCTGAGCCTTCCGGTATGATTTTTTCTGAAGTTAACGAAGTTATCGCTTCGCTAGAAGTCAGAGTCTCACGCTGACTTCCTTTCCGTTATACTGCACAAGCTTGCCCTCGGGATTTTCGAGGTTCAGCGGCTGTGGATTGTCTTTGTCAACGAGCACCACGTTGAAGCGGCGTTGCTTCAGCATTCCCGGGAACTGTCCCTTGCGGGCGCCGAAGGTCACGGTACACGATGCATCATCGTAACGGATGTCGATGGTGGCGTACTTGCCCTTCTCGTAGTTGTAGTTCGTACCCTCGTCCTCGTAGAGTTGGAACTCACCGTCCTGTCCGGCATAGACGTAGAGGTTGATGAGCTCAGGAGCCTTCTCGTCGCTCCACTGCATGGCAGGCCCGAAGGGTATGATGGCACCTTCGCGTACGAAGACGGGAATCTGCTCGTAGGGGGCGTCGACAACGATATGACGACTCTGGAAATCATTCACGACAACCGCATATCGCGTGTCGCCCTGCTCCTCACACTCAATAACTTTCTCGCCCGTATAGAGGTTGTACCAGCCGCACTGCTTGGGGAAGTAGACCGAGCGGTTACGGGCCTTGTAGTAGCCCACGGGACAGGCCATCAGCGCCGGACCGAACATCCACTGGTTGCCGATGTTCTCCACTTCGCGGTCGCCATTGAAGTCCATCACCAGGGCACGCATCAGGGTATAGTCCTTGAAGTGTGCCCAGCCAGCCAGCGAGTAGAGGTAAGGCATCAGATGGTAGCGCAGGCGGTCGTAGTAGACGAACGATTTATTGGCGGGATGGTCCTCAGGGGCAATGTTCCATATCTCGCGCAGCGGCCACTGACCGTGACTACGGAACAGAGGTATGAAGGCACCGAACTGGTTCCAGCGGCATTGCAGCTCGCGCCACTCCTTCAAGTCTTCATTCTCCACCTTCGTACGGTCGTAGAGCTGCTGTGCAGCCACGTAGCGGTTCTCCACGCAGAAGCCGCCTTGATCCATGCCCCAGAAGGGTATACCCGACATCGAGTAGTTCAGACCGGCCGTCATCTGTGCACGCATATCCTCCCAGCGGGTACCGATGTCGCCGCTCCACGTGGCTGTCGAGTAGCGCTGTTCGCCGGCAAAGCCGCTACGTGTCAAGAGGAACACACGGGGCTCGTCTTTCTTCCCTTTCCACACAGAGCGCTGACCATTATAGATAGCGTCGGCGTTGACCGTCGAGTAGGCGTTGAAGTATTCGGTAGAAGTACCAAGGGCCGTGGGGCCACAGAGTGCCTTACGATACCACATCGGCGTGCAGTCGCGGACGTTAGGCTCCGAGGCGTCCATCCACCAGGCATCAATCAATTTACTATTTGACAATTTACCATTTGACAATTTAGCCAAACCGGTATACAGTTTCTCGTCCATCTGCCGCCAGAACACCTTGCGGGCCTCGGGGTCGTAGGCGTCATAGAAACCGTTCTTGTAGCCGGGACCCACCCAGTCGTGGATATCGTCGGTGGGCGACTGGTTATACATCCAGCCTTTCGCGTCAAGCTCCTTGTAGTTGTCGGTATTGACGTAGAACTTCGGCCAGACGCTGATCATGAAGCGGCCGTGCATTTGGTGCACATCGTCGAGCATCTTCTGCGGATCAGGATAGCGCGAAGCCTCGAACTCGTGGCTGCCCCACTGGTCCTCGGGCCAGTAGTTCCAGTCCTGCACGATGTTGTCGATAGGGATCTCACGCTTGCGGAACTCCGCCAGTGTCGACACCAGTTCCTCCTGAGTCTTGTAACGCTCACGACTCTGCCAGAAGCCCAACACCCATTTCGGGTATAGGCTAGCCTTGCCTGTCAGCGTGCGATAGCCCGAGATGACCTCGTCCATGTTCTGTCCGGTAATGAAGTAGTAGTCCATATCCTTCGCCATCTCACACCAGATGGTCAGCGCCTCGCGGTCACGATAAGTACGCGGCTCAGCCACGCGCAGGCCACAATACGACTCGCCACCATCAGGCTGCCACTCTATGCGCAGGTGCTGTCGCCCCTTGGCTGGCAGGTTGACACTGAACTTATAGGCATTGGGGTTCCAAGCCGTGCGCCAGCGCTCAGGCACCACCTCCTTGCCACCGATGTACACCTTGACGTAACCGGCATAGTAGAGAATGAACTGATAGGTCTGCACAGGTGTCTCGACAGGGGCTATCGGTTCGATGTAACCCTCGTACACCACATTTGCGCCAGCCAAGTTGAACCCCTTCGGCAGATTCTTGATGCCGCCGTTGTCGGTACGGTTGGCAATCTCCGACTTCGCGGGTGTACCATATTCATAATAAAGGGAATCCTCATCGCGCACCAGTTGCTTACCTTTTGCATCAGTATAGGTGCCCGTCAGGTGGCCTGGGTTGCCCTGCTTGTCGTAGAGACGGAAGGCGCGGTTCAGCTGCAGATAGTCGTGGGGATTACCAAAGCGGCAGTAGGAGTAGGCATCCCACAGCAGTCCGTAGTTCTTCGTAGAGAGCACGAAGGGTATCGACACCTTCGTGTTGTATTGGAACAAGTCCTCGTTCTTGCCGCGCATATTGAACTCCTCCGACTGGTGCTGACCGAGGCCGTAGAACGACTCGCTGCCCAGGGGCGATTCGAACTTCAGTTGCCACGTGAGGCCGTGTTTCTGCTCCTCGGTGGGTTGCACGCCACCCTTGGCTGCGCCGAGTTCCGTCGCGACTCGGCCATCCAAGGCAGCTTGATGGCTCTCGCTGCTCCGTCCCTTTATTCCTAATTCGCGCTCAGGCACCGTGAAGTCCCAGAACTGCTTGCCAGGCTCTTCGCCCTTGCGGTCGTAGGCTTCGTAGAGCAGACGGTTGCCTTTGCCGTCGTAGAACTCTATGCGCCCCGTCTCCTTGCTCACTTGCGCCTGCACATTCTTCGCCTTGACAACGACACGGGCAGGCATCACCATGTCGCCCGTCTCTGCCGCGTACTCTGTGACCTCTACCTTTCCTTTATAAGCTTGCTGCGGCACGATCATCAGACTCTGCGGCTTCACGGGCAGTTCGTCTTTCGACGTGGCGCGTACACGGATGATGTTGTCGTTAACAACCTCCAGCTGTATTACCTTCGCCTGTCCGCCGTCAGGACGGATGGTGACGATGTTACCGTTCGTTTTCACGTCGGCAGCGCTCATGGTCATTGTGCCAAGCAGGAGTGTGTTAAGGATTATGTTCCAGGTTTTCATATTTTTATTGTTATTGGCTTTTTCGTTATGACGCTATATCGTTATTACGTTATTTCGGCATTCTTAGATGGTAATCTCGCCCGAGCCGTAGCAGCGGTGGTGCTGCTGGTCGTAGACGACGCAGAACTGTCCGGGCGCCACACCGTGGATCTTCTCCTTAGAATGCACCACGAAGCGGTCGTCGCCCGTCCACTCCAGCGTGGCGGCATGGAACTCCGGCGTATGGCGAATCTTGAACGTCACCTCGCGCGGCGTTTTCTCACTGGCCGTCAGCCCGCGTGTCAGGAAGTGGAAGTCGTGGACGGGGAAGTCCTGTTTGTAGGCCGTCTCAGGGTCGTAGCCGTGGCTGACGTAGAGGATGTTCTGCTGCACGTCTTTCTTGACGATGAACCACGGACCGCCGCCGAAGCCGAGACCCTTGCGCTGGCCGATGGTGTAGAACCAGTGGCCGCGGTGCTCACCGATGCGCCGTCCCGTCTCCAGCTCCAGCACGTCGCCCGGCTGTTCGCCGAGGTAGCGTCGCACGTACTCCGTATAGTCTATCTTGCCGAGGAAGCAGATGCCCTGCGAGTCCTTGCGTCGTGCCGACACCAGGTGTTCGCGCTCGGCAATCTGGCGCACCTCGTCCTTCATGTAGTGGCCGATGGGGAACAGCGCCTTCTCCAGCTGCCAGTCGTATATCTGCGCCAGGAAGTCCGTCTGGTCCTTCACAGGGTCAGGGGAGGTGCAAAGCCATTTTAATGTACTATTTGACAATGTACCATTTACAATTGATGTACTATTTGACAATTTACAATTTACAATTTCTTCTTCCGTCGTGGCATAGTGCCCCGTGGCGATGAGGTCGTAGTCGTGGCCGCGCTTCTCATGGAAAGCGCCAAACTTGATGAGGCGGTTGCACATCACGTCGGGGTTCGGCGTCAGCCCCGCACGTACCTTGTCCATAGTGTACTTCGTCACCTGGTCCCAGTATTCGCGGTGGCAGTCGACGACCTCCAGCCGGCAGCCGTACTTCGCCGCCACAGCCGTCGCCATCTCCAGGTCCTCCTCCGAGGAGCAGTCCCACTCCTCTTCTTCCTCAGGACCAATTTTGATGTAGAAGCAGTCGGGATGGAGTCCCAGCCGTGCCAGCTCATAGACCGCCACGGAACTGTCGACGCCGCCCGACAGCAGCACCGCAATCCGCTTTCCTTCCAGTTCGTTCACATCCATAGGATCAGCTAATCTTCGGCGTCCTTTCTTTCCGCCGATGCTGCAAAGGTACGAATAAAAGCGTGAAAGGCCAAATGTATTCTGCAATTTTTATCCCGAGGTAAACCGTTAATTGTGGTTAAAGTTTAGGAGAAATCCATTGTTATTCCAAAACAAATGCATATCTTTGCGCTATCAAAATGATATCACACAAAATTAAGAATTCAGAACTATAAACCTAACATTGAGAATTATGGAAACGAAAGAGTATCAATTCAACGGAACGGTGATCAACGGCTTTCTGATGCTGTTTGTCAACATTGCCTTGCTGGCCGTCGCCATTTACTTCATCGTGCTGAGCATCATCCTGCTCGACAGTACGAATGGCAACGACGGCGGCTGGCTGCTGGGTGGCAGCATCCTGCTGCTGGTGATCGACATCATCATGTGGTGCGGATTCATCATGCAGGAGCCCAACGAGGCTCGCGTGACGACGTGGTTCGGCAAGTACAGCGGCACGTTCACAAAGACTGGCTACTACTGGATCTGTCCGTTCTACGGCACGAAGAAGGTGAGCCTCAGGGCACGCAACCTGGACGCCGAGCCCATCAAGGTGAACGACAAGACGGGCAATCCCGTGATGATCGGCCTGGTGCTGGTGTGGAAGCTGAAGGACACGTACAAGGCCCTGTTCGAAGTCGACTCGCAGACGATGGCTAACACCGCACAGGGACAGGTGGGCACGGACGTGCGCTCGATCATGAACGCCCTGGAGAACTTCGTCCGCGTACAGAGCGACGCTGCCCTGCGCCAGGTGGCCGGACAGTACGCCTACGACGACGAGGATAACAAGAACAACGAGCCCACCCTGCGCTCAAGTGCCGACGAGATCAACGAGCAGCTGGAGCAGAAGCTGAACGAGCGCCTGGCACTGGCAGGCATCGAGGTGGTCGAGGCACGCATCAACTATCTGGCCTACGCCCCGGAGATTGCCGCCGTCATGCTGCGCCGCCAGCAGGCCTCGGCCATCATCACGGCGCGTGAAAAAATTGTCGAGGGGGCCGTGTCGATGGTGAAGATGGCACTGGACAAGCTGTCAAACGAGGAGATTGTGGAGCTGGACGATGACAAGAAGGCCGCCATGGTCTCGAACCTGCTCGTCGTGCTCTGTGGCGACGAGTCAGCACAGCCGGTGGTGAACACAGGAACGCTGAACCATTAATTAATTTTTCGCAAGCTCAAGCATAAATGCATAGTTTCTCGCAAGTTCAAGCATAAATGCATAGTGCATAGTTAAGAAGGATGGCAGAGAAGAATACTAAAAGCTTTATCCTGCGCGTCGATGCTGAGACGATGAACGCGATAGAGGCCTGGGCTGCGGACGAGTTCCGCAGCACCAACGGCCAGCTACAGTGGATCATCACCGAGGCGCTGCGCAAGGCCAAGCGTCTGCCCAAAAAGAAAGAAAAATCATGAACAGGAAGAAAGCATTACTTATCATCATGGCCTTCCAGATGATAATCCTGGCCCTACTGGTAGCGCTGTTTGTCACAGGCGTCATCAGCACCACAATTTTCGTGCTTGTCGTACTCGTCATAGGACTCGCATCCACAGTCGGTACAGTCGTAGCCGTCCGTAAGTTCCCGCCGATGTAATCGGAAAAAACCTTACAAGTGTTTCTTAGGATAGAGGGCGTCCCACCACGATGGGTCGTCCTTTAACCATTTCTGGAACCAGGCCATCTGCGTGGCGAGCCACTTCTCGCGCTTCGCGTAGTCGAGGATATGGTGGTTCTCGCCCTCCACCTCGACAAGGGCAACGTCGCGGCCGAGCAGTTTCAGGGCCGTAAACATCTGGAGGCTCTCGATGATGGGCACGTTGGTATCGGCAGTGCCGTGGAGGAGCAGGAGCGGCGTGTGGATCTTGTCGGCACGGAAGAGCGGCGATTGGTCAACATACAGCTCGCGGTGACTCCACGGATAGCTGTTGGCCATCGACACCTCGCTGTAGTTGTAGCCCCAGTAGCCCTCACCCCAGTAGCTGGTGTGGTTGGCGATACCGGCATGGCTGACGGCAGCGGCGAAGATGTCGGTGACGGTCTGCAGGTACTGAGTCATGAAGCCGCCGTAAGAGGCACCCATGCAGCCTATCTTGTCCTTGTTGATGAAAGGGTGCTCAGCGCAGATCTTCTTCACACCCTCGATAATGTCGCCGGCAGGAGTACCGGCGGGCACGGTACCATCGGCGGCGGGGGCGCCGCCAGCGGTGTTCACATGTCGCGAGGCCCACTCCTGTCCGAAGCCCGTGGCACCACTGGGCTCGATGATGTAGGCCACATAGCCCAGGGAGTTCCAGTACTGAGGCGCATAGGGCGACTCGAAATAGCGACTCACGGGCGAGCAGCCGCCGTAGTAGTAGACAATCATCGGATACTTCTTCGTCTCGTCAAAATCCTTCGGCAGATAGAGGCGGCCGTAGACGGTGTCGCCGTTGGAGTTCTTGAAGTTCCAGTCACGGCAGGTTCCCAGCTCGGCGTCACCAAGGGCCTCGCGGCCGTCAAAAAGGAGCCTCCCCCGCCCCCTCCCAAGAGAGGGGAGATCACCGACCCATGCCGAGGCGGGCTCCATGGTGTTATAGGCAAGGTAGGCCAACACGGGGGCGTGGGCAGCCATGTCGTAGCGGTAGACATAGTCGCCGCTGACAGGGAGCTGCTGAATCTTGCCCGTCTTGGGGTTGAGCTGGTAGAGGTACACGTAGTCGCGACACTCAGCACGGAAATATATCTTACCATCGGCCCACGACCAGTCGGGACTACCGTCAAGGCTGGGGTCGAAGTCCTTCGTCAGCGGTGTTACTTTCCGGGTGGCGAGGTCATAGAGGAAGAGCTCGTTCTCCGTCATGCTGGGAGTCACATTGGCTGGCAGCTGACAGCCGATGCGGTCGAAAGCCTCGGGATTGCCCGTAAACAGCAACTGCTGTCCGTCGGGCGAGAAGCTGCAGCCACCCAGGAATCCCTGACACTGCAATACGGTGTCGGTTTGATGGATAGTGGATGGTGAAGGGTGGAGGTGCATGATGTAGACGTCCTGCACCTCGGTGGGGCGCCGGGAGAGTCGCGAATAGCTGGAGACGATGAGGAGCTTGCGTCCGTCCTGTGAGATGTCGGCCAGATGCTCGCCCTTCGTACCGAAGGTGATGCGCTGCGAGATGCCCGTCTGCACATCGTACTTCACGAGATAGCTGCGTGTACGCCAGCCAGGCTGACGGTCGTCCATCTCGAGCACCTCAAACACAGCCTTGTCTTCCTTGGGCCCTTCCTCCTGAACGGAAAGAATCAGATAATCCTCCGTGGGACTGACGGTATAGCTGCCGTCGGGCACACCCGTGGCCCAGCGTGTACGCTCACCCGTCAGGGGGTTCACCTTGTAGAGCACACGCTGATTCTGCTCGCGCTGTTCCTCGAGGTAGGCCGTAGAACGGGGCATCCAGCGGATGTTCGACGAAGGCGACGCCAGCAGGCGGCCTGTCTTCACGTCGCGGAGCTCGTACTGCCAGCGGCTGTTGCCGCCACGCTCGGTGGTCTGGTAGCTGACGCACACCAGCTTGCCGTCGGGCGACACGCTGACACCACGCACACGCTTGCCGTCCGTCAGGTCGTGGACCATGTAGGGATGAGCGGTGAGCGTTGTAGGATGAAGGGTGACTGGAGCGTCGAGGGTGACGCGGATGCTGTCCGTATCGTTGGGCTCTGCCATGTACTTGATGCAGAACGTATGGTGCTCTGGGGCCAGCTTCAGCTCACCGCCAGCCTCCTTGCCGTCGATGTAGAGCTTGTGGTGTTTAGGTCCCTTGACGGTGACCTTACCCTTCAGGTAGTCGCTGTTGTTCAGGTAGAACGTCAGCATTCCCACGGAGCGGCTGTCGCTGAGCGAGGGCAGCACGGCGCCCGAGAAATGAGAAATGAGAAATGAGGAGTGAGAAATTACAGGGGGAAGAGAGATGGCATTCATCAGGGCGTTATCGTCAAACTGTTTGCCCTGCACGTCAACGGTGTCGAGAGCGAAGGGTGAAGAAACGGCGAAGGGTCCTGCCAGGAGGAACTCCGTCACCTCTGTCGACACCTGTGCCGATGCCTGCAACGCGGCGGCCATCAGCAGATATGTAACAAGAGTCTTTTTCATAACAATACTTAATGCTTAATGCCCAATGCTTGAGCTTGCGAAAAACTATGCATTTATGCTTGAGCTTACAAAAAACTCCCCTCAGAACGCTTCGCGATATTTGTTCTCGTCCTTGTCCTGAAGCATCGAGAGGTAGGACTGGTAGCGGCTTTGGGCGATGTAGCGGTCCTCGACGGCCTTCAGGACGGCACAGCCGGGCTCGTGGGTGTGCGTACAGTTACTGAAACGGCACTGTTTGGAGAACTCGAAGATTTCGCGGAAGTAGCTGGTGATCTCCTCGGGCTCCATGTCGAACGTGCCAAAGCCCTTGATGCCCGGGGTGTCGATGAGGAAGGAAGCCCCCTCCAACCTCCCCCGACTGGGGGAGGGTGACTGGTGGATGGTGACTGGTGACTGGTGGATGGTGGATGGTGACTGGTGGATGGTGGAGGGGGATGGGGGGAGGCTGATCATCTCGGAGAAGGTGGTGGTGTGCTGGCCTGTCTGGTGGGCATCGCTGATGTCGGCCGTACGGAGGTTCACCCCAGGGACGAGGCGGTTGATGAGCGTCGACTTCCCCACGCCGCTGTGGCCGCTGAGGAGTGTAATCTTCCCGTCGAGCAGCGGTCGCAGCTCCTCGACACCGTCGCCGGTGGCAGCGGAAATCTGACGGCACTCGTAGCCGACGGTCTCGTAGAGGCTGACCAGCGCCTCCTGATAGCGGCGCTCGTCGCCGTCGAGCTGGTCGCTCTTGTTGAACACCAGGACGACGGGCACGCGGTAGGCCTCGGCAGAGGCGAGAAAGCGGTCGATGAACGTCGTCGACGTCTCAGGACGGCTGACGGTGACGACGAGCAGCGCCTGGTCGACATTGGCCGCCAGGATATGGCTCTGTTTCGAGAGGTTGATGGACTTCCGGATGATGTAGTTGCGACGGTCCTCGATGTCGGTAATCCACCCTCCCTCCACGGTGACGCGGTCACCGACGGCCACGGGGTTCGTGCTCCGTATGCCTTTGGTACGGAAGTTTCCCTTCACCTTACACTCAAGAAACTGGCCATCGTCCGTGAGGACGGTGTACCAGCTACCTGTATTCTTGACGACAAGACCTTTCAATTGTCAATTATCAATTGTTATACCGTCATGATTTCCTTGTTCTTGGCCTCGATGAGTGCGTCGAGTTTCTTGATGTACTTGTCATGCAGCTTCTGAAGCTCGAGCTCGGCGTCCTTCTCGTTGTCCTCGCTGAGTCCGTCCTTGATGGCCTTCTTCAGCTTGTCCTTGATGTCGGCACGGACGTTGCGCACCTCGACCTTGGCACGCTCGGCAATCTTGTTGCACTGCTTCACCAGGTCGCGACGGCGCTCCTCAGTGGGCTGAGGAATGGCCAGGCGGATCACCTCGCCGTTATTCTCGGGCGTGATGCCTACGTCGCTGTCCATGATGGCCTTCTCGATGTCGCGAATCTGCTTGCGGTCCCAGGGCTTGATGGCAATGGTACGTGCGTCAGGGCAGTTGACGGTGGCCACCTGGTTCAGGGGGACACGTGAGCCGTAGGACTCGACCTTCACACCGTCGAGAATGGCAACGTTGGCACGACCGGCACGGATGCGGTTCAGTTCCTCCTCAAGGAACATGGCCGCCATCTCCATGCGCTCCTCACTCTTGCTTAATGTCTCTTTTACGTCTATCATAACAATGTGTTTTTAAATGCTTAATGCATCATGCTCAATGCTCAATGCATCATGCATAATTTGAGTATATTTTTGGCTTTTCTGCCCACAAAGTTAGGTTTTTTCCACGAAACGGCCAAAGAGTTTACGTTTTTTTCGCAAATTATTTGGTTGTTCCTATGTTTTTTCCTATCTTTGCAGTCATATTACTCGACCTGAAACGTTAAAAACAACATGATAACACTTTTCGACGCTACTCATATATTGGCGTATGTCGTGGCAGCTATGCTCATCGGCACGTTCTTCGTGTTGTTTCACATCGGCCTCATTTATTTCAGGGAACAGGACATCACGCGCGAAGGCAGGATAAAGAACGCCCAGCTGGCAGCCGTCATGCGCTCGTGCAACATCCGCGTGTGGCTGATGCTGCCGCTGACCAACCGCTACGTGCTGCTCTCGGAACGTGGAGCGGCGGAGGCTGAGTATGCTCCCATCGACTTCTCGAACTTCTACAAGCACTCCGATTTCGACGACATGCGACGGCTGATAAACGACATCTGCGAAGGAAATAGGCAGGAAGCCACGTGCCGTATCAGGAGTATGCGCATGGCCGACGGACAGCGACACATGTACGATGTAAACATCCGCGTGCTGAGACGCAACGCAAAGGGCCAGCCGACGACCATCCTCGGACTGCAGCGCGACATCACCGACAAGCTGGAGCAGCAGCAGAACGTGAACAAGCTGCTGTCGCTATACCACACCTTCTTCGACTCGAGCATCATCGACTTGATGTACTACGACAAGGACGGCTATCTGCGTGATATCAACGAGAAGGCCTGCGAGACCTTCGGCATACACAACCGCCAGGAGCTGTTGGCAAGAGGCGTAAACCTTAAAGACATTCCGGCGTACCGCCAGATTAGCATCGAGAACTTCGAAGGCTACCGCATGTCGACCATCACCAACATCACAAAAATCAGGGAAACCGAGGGTGTCAAAGTGCCGGAAATCACTCGCACCGGAACCATCTACTACGACACGATAGCCCACCCCATCTACGACGAGAACGGACAGGTAATTGGTATCTACACTGCCGGCCAGAGCATCAACGAGAAGGTGGACTCCTATCACCGCCAACAGGAAAGCAGCAGCAAGCTACGGGAGACGACGCGACACATCCGGGAGTACATTGACAACATCAACTTGGCCCTGCGCGTCAGCGAGGTGCGACTGATGAACTACCTGCCCGACACCCACGAGGTAGAGATAAGCAACGACCTGAACACGGAGAAGCTGCGGCTGCCACAGCTGCGCTGCCTGAGCCTGGTGGCACCGGAGTTCAAGCACAAGGTTGCCATGACGATCCGCATGATGGACCACCGCGTGGACCACCGCGTGGACATGACCATACGTTCGACACTCCGCGACGAGAAGCACCGCGACGTGTGGCTGACATTCAGTCTCATCCCCATGAAACAGGCCGACGGCAGCGTGAGCCACTACTTCGGCATGTGCCGTAACGAGACCGAGATGGTGACGACGGCACAACAGCTGAAGGAGGAGAGCCGCAAAGCCCAGGAGACGGAGCTGCTGAAGGACGCCTTCCTGCAGAACATGAGCTACGAGATACGTACGCCGCTGAGTGCCGTGCTGGGCTTCGCCGAGCTGCTCAACGCCGACCACGCTCCCGAGGACGAGGAGGTGTTCATCGGGCAAATCAAGCAGAACTCCAACCATCTGCTGCAGCTGGTGAACGAGATTCTCTTCATCTCGAAGCTCGACGCCCACATGGTGGAGATCAAGAAGGGACCGACGGACTTCGCCATGCTCTTCGACGGCTGGTGCCACCAGGGATGGTCAGGCCACAGGCCCGAGGTGACCACCATCATCGAGAACCCCTTCGAGCACCTCATCGTGGACATCGACGACACGAACTTCGGAATGGTCATACAGCGGCTCTGCGCCTACGCAGCAGCGGTGACCAAGGAGGGCGCCGTCCGTGCCCACTACGTACACCGCCGTGACAATCTGGTCATCTGCATCGAGGACTCCGGCGAGGGTCTCGACGCCGAGAGCGTGAAGCAGGTGTTCACACGCTTTGTGAAGAACCACAACGGCATCGACGACGGCATCGGACTGGCACTCCCCATTGCCAAGGCGCTGACCGAGCAAATGGGCGGCTCGATAGAGTTCCAGTCAGAGCCCGGCAAGGGCAGCATCGTCTGGGTGACCATGCCCGCCAAGGCCATGCTTGCCGAGAGAAAGGAGATAGGTGCTGCCGCCGCTGGATAAGGGAAAAGTGAAAAGCGAAAAGTGAAAAATGACAAGTGAAATGACGACGATATGAATATGACAGCCACCATACTACTGCAAGCCATCATCAGTGGCTCCACCATCACCCTGACGGTGCTGGTGACACTGTTGTTCGTGGGCATCGTCATTGTCAACTACATCAGCGTGCGCCGCTTCCGCCGCAAGTCGGCAGAGACGCTCCACGTGAGCCACATCATGGAGCACGCCATGAAGCTGGAGAACATCCTGGTGATACGTTTTCTCATGTCGGAGGGTCGTGTGGAGAACCTCTACGGAAGTTACTTCCCGCCGGAGGGTGTCAGCATGGACGAGTTCTACGAGATCATACACCCCGACGACCGCGACAATCTGAGGAACTTCCTCACACAGCTGAGTCAGGGACATACGGCCACGGGTGAGTGCCACTTCCGCTGCCATCGCGACGACATCGAGAGCAACGACTGGCGCTACATACACAACAACGCCGTCAGCGAAGGGCGCTCGATGCCCTACGACGTCGTCTGCACACTGAACGACGAGACCGTCAGCCAGCAGGAGGAGCAGCAGGAGGAGGAGCTGGAGCGCCGCTACCACTCCATCTTCGAGCGCTCCGTCGTAGGACTGGCCATCTACGACCAGCGCGGCATGTTGCTGGCCGCCAACGAGAACATGCGCGAAATCTTCCACAGCGAGGAAGGCCGCGACCCCCGCTACTTCGACATCAGCCTCTTCAGCCGCCAGCCGTTCCACGACCTGATGAAGGAGAACGAGGTGTCGGAGTTCCACTTCTGCACGAAGATGGAGATACCCGAGCGAAACCTGAGCTGCTTCCTGGAGATGCAGCTGAAGCCGCAGCTCGACGACCTCGGACAGGTGATGCACTACTCGCTGGCCGCCAGAGACGTCACCGATGAGCGCGAGTTCTATCTGAAAAACCGCGAGAACGACGAGCAGATACGTCGTGCCAACGAGAAGATACAGCGCTACGAGATGGAGCTGCAGTACCTCATGGACAAGTGCGACATGCGTGCCTGGCGCGCCTCGTTCCGCACCAGCGAGGTGACGCTCTACAAAGGTCTGAACAGCTACGAGCGCAAGCTGACGATGCGCGACCTGATGCACTATTTCGTGGGCAACGAGGAGGGCTTGAAGTACAAGTTCGCACACCCCGAGGAGGTCTTCGGACAGCCCATCTCCCTCGTACGCCGTATGCGCTCCATCTTCCACGAGAGCGAGCCGATGGTGTGGAACCTCATCGACAGTATACCCGTCTTCGACAAGGACGGCCACCTGGACGGCTGCTTCGGTATCATCCGTAACATCACCCCCCTCATCGAGGCCCAGGAGCAGCTGAAGGAGGAGACACGGCGCGCCAACGACTCGACGCGCCTGAAGTCGGTCTTCATGGCCAACATGACGCACGAGATACGCACGCCGCTGAACTCCATCGTCGGCTTCTCGGACCTCCTGCCGATGATCGAGTCGCCGGAGGACAAGAAGGAGATGGTGCGCGTCATCATGAACAACTGCGACATGCTGCTGCGCCTCATCAACGACATCCTCGAGATATCGACGATGGACGGCAACGCCATCATCATCACCCTCGAGGAGGTCGACTTCGCCCACGTCTTCGATGACATCTGCGAGTCGCTGCAACAGCGCATACAAAACCCCGCCGTACAGTTCATCAAGGAGAACCCCTACTCCACCCTGACCATCTCCGTAGACCAGCGCCGCATACAGCAGGTCATCACCAACTTCGTCACCAACGCCGTGAAGTACACGCAGCAGGGACATATCCGCGTAGGCTACCGTATAGAGGAGAGAGAAGAGAGGAGAGAGGAGAGAGAATTATACATCTACTGCGAGGACACGGGTGCAGGCATCCCGAAGGAGCAGCAGCCGTCGGTCTTCGAGCGTTTCGTCAAACTGAACGACTACGTCCAGGGCACTGGCCTCGGACTGTCTATCTGCAAGGCCATCGCCGAACGCTCGGGCGGCGAGATAGGCGTGGAGAGCGAGGGCCCGGGCCACGGCTCCACCTTCTGGCTACGCATACCTATTAAATAAACGACAGCACATGATAGCACTCATCGTCATTGGCATACTCGTCATCGTACTGCTTTCCATCTACCGCAAGGAATACGGGCGCAGAGTGGAGCAGAAAGTGCAAGAGGCAGACAAATGCAACAAAGAGCTGGCCATGGTCCTGCAACGGGGACAGATGCAGCTCTGGACATACGACGTCGCCAGCGGCACCTATGCCTGGATGGACGACGAGCGCGCCCGTTTCGTCAGCCTGCAGCCCAAGGAGTTCTCCGCCCACTACTCCCCGAAGGTGTTCCAGCACATCACGCAGGCCCTCCAGGAGATTATCCACGGCGACATCACCGAGAAGACACTGCGCATAGCCCAGGTCATGAAGGACGGCACGAAGCGCTACTTCGCTCTCGACCTCTCCGTGCTGCGCCACGACGAGAAGGGCGCCGTTGCCGCCATCGCCACCTTCCAGAACGACATCACCGAGGTGCACATCCGCGAGACCCGCGACCGCGAGACGCGTATGCGCTACGAGTCGATTTTCAACTCCGCCATGACGGACATGGTCTACTACGACTCCCAGGGCCACATCAGCAACATGAACAAGCGTGCCTGCGAGACCTTCGGCATCGACGTCGACACGGCCAAGCGGCTGGGCATCAGCGTCGAGATGGCCGTCAACGAGCCCGGTTTCGACCACCATAACTTCGAGACCTTCCACGCCACGCAGTTCCGACCCTCGACACTCGCCGAGAACCGTGCCAAGTCCGAGAAGCTGAAGGGAAAGATGTGCTACGAGATCCAGGTGACACCCGTCTACGACAACCGCCACCGCATGATCTGCGCCTACGGCTCCGGCCTTAACGTGACCGAGATTGCCGACACCTACTACCTCATGCAGGAGGACGTCCGCAAGACGCGCCAGGCCAACGAGGCCCTCACCAGCTACGTCCGCAACATCAACTTCGCCATGAAGGTCGGTGGCGTTCGTCTCGTGGAGTACGACCCCACGACGCGCGTGCTCACCGTCTACAAGGAGGCCAACGTCGTACAGCTCCGAGTCTCCGCCGAGCGCGCCATGCGCTTCGTCGAGGGCAAGGACCGCGAGGCTGCCCGTCACATCTTCGAGCGCATGGACAACCTCTCGCCGATGCCCTTCAACCACCAGCTCCGCACCACCATCCGCCAGGCGGGCGACCTCCAGCTCCACCTCTACGTCTACTTCATGCCCACCTACGACGAGCAACACAAGATCAACGGCTATTTCGGCATGGTGCGCGACTTCACCGAGGCCAAGGGCATTGAGCGCCAGCTCGCCAACGAGACCATCCGTTCGCGACAGGAGGAGACGAAGAAAAAGCAGTTCCTGCGCAGCATGAGCTTCGAGATACGCACGCTCCTCAACACCGTCGTGGGCTTCGCCGACCTTCTCCGACAGGAACATTCCAAGGCCGACGAGGACCTCTTCACCACCTATATCAAGGACAATGCTGCCCAGCTCCTCGACCTCATCAACGGCATCCTGCTGCTCTCGAAGCTCGATGCCGGCACCCTCGAGTCACGGAAGCGCCGCACCGACCTCGTCGCCATGCTACCCAAGTGGTGCAATGCCGGCTACAACGACTTCCGTCGCGACGGTGTCGACTACCTCGTGGAGCAGCCCTACGACAGTTTCGTGGCCGACCTCGACGCCACAAACCTCGGCATTGTCATCACACAGCTCTGCAGCAACGGTGCCCGACTCACACCCTCGGGCGTCGTGCGTACCTATTATAACTATCACGACGGCCAGCTCGCCATCTCCGTCGAAAGCCACGGACGCGGACTCTCCGACGAGCAGCTCGCCCACATCTTCGACTACTTCGGAACGGCCATGGAGACGCAGACGGGCCTCTCGCTACCCATCTGCCACGGCATTATGCAGCTCCTCGGCGGCACCATCGACATACAGTCCGACTACGGCCACGAGACCACCATCACCGTCACACTTCCCTGTCAACCCCTCTGAACTATGAAGCAACTCATCAAAGACCTCTGGAACCGCTACTGCCAGCCCGCCATGCTCCGCACCACCGCCGAGCTTGCCGACAGTCAGGCACTCACCACGCTGGCCAAGACCGTAGGCCAGCAGTACGAGCAGCGTCGCCGACAGAAGATGACCGCCGATGCCGACCTCGCCAGCAAGTTCCAGCACCTCTTCGACAACAACCTCGTCGCCATGTCGTTCTACGACCGCGACGGCCACCTTATCAACCTCAACCAGAAGATGCGCGAGCTCTGCGCCATCGACACCCTCGGCGACGAGTACTTCCGCAACACCAGTCTCTTCGACACCCCCAGCTTCCATGGCGAGTTCACCCCCGATCGCACGGAGCCCTTCCGCGTCTGTCAGCACATGCACTTCCCCGAACTCGGCATCGACCGCTACATCGAGGTCAACATCATTCCCACCTACGACCAGAAAGGCCAGTTCAAGTACTACGTCATCTCGTCGCGCGACGTCACCAACGAGCGACTCATCTACCTCGAGCAGCAGCAGCGCGCCGAGGAGCAGCAGCAGTTGGCCCAGACCGTCGGCCAGTTCGAGCAGCGCCTCAACTACCTCTTGCGCAGTGCCAACATGTACGTCTGGTGGCTCGACGTCAGCAAGGGCATCATCTCCTTCACCCGCTCACTTGCCAAGCAGGAGTTCTCGCAGACCATGGAGGAGTACATGGAGTGCATCGCCCCCGCCGAGCGCGCCCGCGCCATAGAGCATATGAAGGAGCTCATGGCCTCGCCCCACACCTTCAACGTGAAGCACCACTTCCTGAAAACCCCCATCAACCCCCGTCCGCAGTACCTCTACATCAACGGCCAGCCCCTCGTCGATGCCGAGGGTCGCGTCTACGCCCTCTTCGGCATACTGCGCGACGTCACCCGCATGATGGAGACCACCGCCGAACTCAGCAAGGAGCAGGAGCGCGCCCGCCAGTCGGCAGTCATGAAGAGCACCTACCTGGCCAACATGAGCCACGAGCTACGCACGCCACTGAACGCCATCGTCGGCTTCTCTGACCTTCTGCCCATGGTCGACAGCGCCGCCGAGCGTGCCGATATGCTGCGCATCATTCTCAGCAACTGCGACCAGCTGCTGCGCCTCGTCAACGACATCCTCGAGGTGTCCGACATCGGCATGGAGCTCGTCATCGAGCCCGCCGACATCGACTTCTCCGCCGTCTTCGATGACATCTGCCAGACCCTCGCCCCGCGCGTCGACTCCGCTGGCGTAGAGTTCCAGAAAGACAATCCCTATCCCCATCTCTATACCCGTTTGGACCGTGGCCGCCTGCAGCAGGTCATCACCAACTTCGTCACCAACGCCGCGAAGTTCACCACCGAGGGTCACATCCGCGTGGGCTATCGCATAGAGGAGAGAGGAGAGAGGAAAGAAGAGGGATTATACATCTACTGCGAGGACACCGGCACGGGCATCCCCTTGGAGAAGCAGGCGTCGGTCTTCGAGCGTTTCGTCACGCTGAGCGACAAGGTGCAGGGCACGGGCCTCGGCCTCTCCATCAGCAAGAACATCGTAGAGCGCTGCGGAGGCGAGATAGGCCTGCAGAGCGAGGGCGAGGGCCACGGCTGCACCTTCTGGTGCTGGCTTCCCTGCCAGTGCACCCCAGGCTGACGATCCTTCCCACAACACAATTTTTCAAGAGCAAAAGCAGATGATAAAGAACATACTGGTCATAATACTCTTAAGTGGCATAACGACAATAGCCCAGGCACAGGGTACGTCAGGCGACGAGGCGACAAGAAGCGCATCTCGCGTGTACGACCAAGACCACCCGCTGGTCTACGAAGACGCGTGGGACCTGTGGCCTTATGCATTCCTCAACGACACCGGCGAACCCGTAGGTTTCAACATAGACCTTCTGAAACTCATCTTCAAGGAGCTGGACATTCCGTACAGGATAAGGTTACGTCCCACACAGGATGCCCTCAACGACCTGAAGGAAGGACGTGCTGACTTGATGTGTGCCATGGACGCCCATTTCCATAATGAGTATGCGAAGTATGGCAAGAGCGTTATCCAGATTTTCACACACAGCGTCGTCCACAGGAAGGCAGAGCCCGTTCTCATCAAGTCTGTCGACGATCTGGCCACACAGCGCGTCATGGTTCACACAGGCAGCTTCAGCCACCATCTCATGATACAGAATGGGTGGGGCAAAAACGCCATACCATATAACGACATGCAGGAGGCCGTGCAAGACGTTCACAACAACAAGGGAAGCCAGATTGTCTGGAACACGCTGTCGCTGAAATGGCTGCTCTACAAGTTAGGCTATAACAACGAACTGGAGCTGACTCCTGTCAACATCCAACATGGTGAATACAAGTTCATGTCGAACGACGAGCGGCTGCTGGAGAGGATGGACAGTGTCTACGCCCAGCTGAACTCTGCGGGGCGTCTGCAGCCGATACAGAACAAGTGGTTCTATCCAGAGCGCAAGGAGACGGGCATCCCCTCGTGGGTGTGGTACCTGGTCGTTGCACTCCTGGTGGTCATCATCATCTTCATCATCTACTACATCTCCTCCCGCCTGTATGAGCGTCAGATGACGAAGAACGTACAACGCTCCAACAACCGTCTGTCGCTCATCCTTAATACGAGTAAGGTACATATCTGGCTGTTTGACATCGCCGATCGGACAATCACCAGCATCACCCCTGACGGCAAGCGGTTCACCATCCCTCTGTCGCCAAACTTCATACAGTACTACCTTCTCCCCGATGATTTTGAGCGGCTGTGCAGTCTGCTCGACGAGATAGCAGCACAGAAGAAGGAGCGCGAGACCTTAGAAATGCATGCCATCAGGAAGAGCATCAGAGAGGAGCGTATCTTCTCTGTAGACTTCTCTGTGATGAGACGTGACGCCAGCGGACGCCCCATACTCCTCATCGGTGCCACCACCGACATTACCGAAGCCAGAAAGCGCCAGAAGGAGCAGAAGGACACCATGTTGCGCTACCAGTATATCTTCAACTCGGCAATGACCGACACCGTGGCGTATGACGAAAACGGCATCATCAATGACATGAACGGAAAAGCCACCAAGGGCCTTGGCGGTGACATCCAGAGCATTATCGATGCCCACATCTCTGTTCAGGACGTGCTGGGTATTCCAGAGCTGTCGCTCGATGAACTGGACTACACCTACTTGACACAGATTTACCGTTCTCCTGACGACCCGCGTCCCTTGAACCGAATCCTCAAGCGTGACGAGATGTTCTACGAACTGCAGTTAGTACCTATCCGCGACGACAACGGCCACCTGCTGGGCATCTACGGTACCGGGCGCGACGTCACGGAGCTGGCCAAATCCTACAGCCGGCTGCAGAAGAACATCATCAAACTTCAGGAGGCGAACGAGGAGCTGGAGAACAACGTACGTAACATCGACTACGTCATGAAGGAGGGAGGTGTGCGCGTCTGTATCTATTCTCCCGCCACCCATACGCTGACCGTCTACATTGAGATAAAGCGTGTTCAGCAACGATTGACACAGACACGTCTGCTGTCGCTGACCGCAGAGGAGTCGAAGAAGACGGCCCAGCGCATCCTGAACAGCATGGACGACCTCACCCGCCAGCCTGTCAAGGCCGTCGTCAAGTCCTCACTCCGCAGGGGGGACAAGCCGCTTTGCCTGTCGTTCTCGTTCGTGCCTGTGACTGACGCTGACGGAAATGTCACGGAATACTTTGGCATGTGCCGTGACATCAGCGATATCAAGGCCACCGAGGAGCTGCTGGCTCAGGAGACAAAGAGAGCCCAGGAGGTAGAGACAGTGAAGAACGCCTTCCTGCGTAATATGTGCTACGAAATCCGCACGCCGCTCAATTCCGTTGTGGGTTTCTCCGAGCTCATTGAGAGAAACCCAGATGATGAGGACGAGAAATTCTTCATCGAGGAAATCAAGAAGAACTCGCGCAGCCTGCTCAACTTGGTCAACAACATCCTCTTCCTCTCGCGTCTCGATGCGGGTATGATAGAATTCAAGCCGGCACCAGTCGATTTCGCGGCCATCTTCGAGGGACGCTGCCAGTCGGCATGGTTACACACGCAGAAGCCCGGTGTCAAATACTCTGTAGATGTGTCTTACGAGCGGCTTGTGCTCGACATTGACCTGACCAACCTCGGTATCGTCATTGACCATATCGTGACCAATGCCGTCCAGAACACCACGTCAGGCTATGTGCGTGCCAGTTTCGAGTATAACGGCGAAGACCTCACGGTGGCCATTCAGGACACGGGCTGTGGCATCCCCAACGACCAGCTCGATAAAATCTTCGAGCGTTTCGTCACTACCGATGCCAACAGCAGCGGACTGGGACTGTCTATCTGCCAGGAGGTCGTGAAGCTCATGGGCGGCAGGATACGCCTCAACTCCGAGGTCGGCAAAGGCACTATCGTCTGGATTATCATCCCCTGCACAGCCGGGGAAATGGTGAGAAAATGAACAGAAGAATGAAAACTGATAATAAAAAAGCTGCATGATACGAGATATGTTCCTCAACGGCAGAAGGGCCATCGTTTCACTACTATGCCTGTTTGCCTTTACATCTTTTCTCCCTGCCGCCAATGACTTTGGCTACACAAAGGAACACCCGCTGGTCATTGTCAGTGACTGGGACTTCCGTCCCTTCGAGTTCATCAACGCGGAAGGACAGCCTGCCGGATACAATGTCGACGTGCTCAACCTCATCCTCGACCAGCTTGACATCCCCCACAAGTTCGTCATGCAGGAGTGGCACGTTGCGACAGAGATGTTCAAAAAGCACGATGCCGACCTCATACATGCCCTGTACTTCTTCTACAAAGACGCTCCCTACGTCTCGACCCACAAATACATCAACTATTACAACCTGAAAGTAGCGCGTCGTGCCAACATGCCGCCACTCCATAGCCTGAGCGACCTCAAGCAGAGCGACACGCTGTTAGTCAAGGAGGACGATTACGCTGCTATGGCACTTGCCGAAAGGGGGGAGCTGCCGTTTGTTACAGAGTATCACTCACCGAAAGACGGCCTGACGGGCATCCGACAAGGACTGTACAAATACTACATCTGGGGAGAGACGCCCCTCAGGCATAAGATCCAGGAGCTTAGCCTCGACAGCATCGTCCTTGACGAGATAGATATCCCGGCTGGTGAGCTGAGAGTCATTGGCTACAACGAAGAGCTTGTCAATATCATCGACGACCAGTACACACGACTGGAACAGGCTGGCGAGCTGCAGAAAGTCTACGACCACTGGTTCCACCCTGAGCGTGAGCACGACGACACCTCGCCCATAGCGCTCTTCATCCTCGCCGGACTTATCCTGGGTGCCATCATCGTGCTGCTGCTCATACGGCTCGTCCGTCGCAGGGTCAACATGAGAATCCGCGAGAGTTCCGATCTGGGACAGATTATGGACCAGGTGCTCAACATGGGCGACTACTACGTGGTGGAGTGGGACTTCAAGAGCAATATGCTACGCAACAAGTATGGTGATATGCTGCCAAACGGCAGCATGAAACCGGAAGAATTCCTAAGACGTATGCCACCAGAAGAGGCCCAGCGTCTTCACGACCTCAACAAGCAGCTGGCCACCGGTGTCATCAGCCACTTTGACATGAGCCTGAGTTTCAATCAGGGCACCCCCGAACAGCCTGTATGGAAAAACTTCTATGGAAACGCCATTGTCGAAAGGGAGAATGGTAAGCCCCTGTACGTCGTCTATACCACAAAAGACATCACCGAAGAGGTGACGGAGGAACGCCGAATCAAGACCATCGGCAGCAAATACAAGAAGATGTTCGACACCAATCTCATTGCCATGTCGTTCTACGATGCCAACGGCACCCTGCTGGGCGTTAATGACAAGATGCGTGAGCTCTGCCAATTCGAAGACGAGAATGTACAGTTCTTCCAACAGACATCACTCTTCAGCTTCCCTAACATCAAGGGTATCTACCTGCCCGGTTCCCGTGATGTCATGCACGTCTGCCAGCACTACAACGAGCCACAGGTGGGGTTAGACAAATACATCGAATTCCGCATTCAGCCCGTCATCAATGACGACGACGAGTTGGTCTACTACATCGCCACCAACCGCGACATCACCGCCGAGCGCAATATGTACATTGAACAGCGCAAGCACGACCGACAGCTCAACGCTACCAGCGAGGAAATCAGACGCTATGAAGAACAGTTCGGGTTCGTACTGGAAGAGAGCAAGATGTACATTTGGAATTTCCGTCTGGCAGAGAATGTCATTAACATGACGCGTACGCCCGGACAGACGGAGTTCACTGAGCCCCTCGAGGAATACCTGCAGTCAATCCGTGCCGACGCCCGAGAGCACTCCACTGTCGACATTCAGAATGCCATACAACAGGGCAAGCCTTACAACACTATTCTGCCCTTCGACCACACGCCGCTCGACGACCAGCCCACATGGTACGCCATCTCTGGTATTCCCATTTTCAAAGACGGACAACTTACCAGCTACATGGGACTGTCGCGTAACATCACTGAACTTATGGAGGCACAGGAGAAACTGCGCGTCGAGACGACACGCGCCGAGGACTCCGGACGACTCAAGGCCGCCTTCCTCGCCAATATGACGCACGAGATACGCACACCGCTGAATGCCATCGTCGGCTTCTCGGACGTCCTGCCCATGATTGACAATGCCGACGAGAAGAAAGAGCTTATTCGCATCATCCGCAACAACTGCGATATGCTGATCCGACTCATCAGCGACATTCTCGAGGCTTCCGACATCGACTCCCGACCAATGTCCATCAAACCTTCCGACATCGACTTCGCACAGGCCTTTAACGACATTTGCCAGACACTGGAGCAGCGCGTGCAGATTCCTGGAGTGGCGTTCGTCAAGGACAATCCCTACACAACGTTCTACACACATCTTGACAAGGGACGTATCCAACAGGTCGTTACCAATTTCGTCACCAATGCGGTCAAGTACACCACCAAGGGACATATCCGCGTCGGCTACCATGAAGAGAGTAGAGTGAAAGACGGAAAGGAGAAAAACGGCCTATACATCTACTGCGAGGACACGGGTGCCGGCATCCCCAAGGAGAAGCAGGCTTCCGTCTTCGAACGCTTTGTCAAACTGAACGAGTTTGTGCAGGGAACCGGTCTCGGACTGGCTATCTGCAAGAGTATTGTCGAGCGCTGCGGAGGCTCCATCGGCGTCACCAGTGAGGGTGCAGGCCAGGGGTCTACCTTCTGGTGCTGGATTCCCTGCGAATGTAAATCGTCTACTATTTCCCCACTCTGACTAACCATTTATTCTTTAGGATATGCAAATAAGTAAATATATGCTCGCCAGCGAACGCGACGCCCTCTGGGGACTCACCGTGACCACCATTGGCTACGAGGAGATAGCGGCAGGCGACGAATACCCTACCCACGGACATGCCGACGGATACTACTTCAATCTGGAGGCAGGGCGCGAACTGCAGGAATACCAGCTGCTCTACATCAGCGAAGGACAAGGGACATTCCACAGCACCACCGTTCCCACGGCGCAGCTGCGTGAGGGCGACCTGTTCCTGCTCTTCCCCGGAGAGTGGCACAGCTACCAGCCGAACCCCAGGACGGGATGGAAGTCATACTGGATAGGCTTCAAAGGGCGCAATATGGACGACCGCGTGCGTGCAGGATTCCTGACGCCACAGAAGCCCATCTACCACATTGGCTTCTCTGACGACATCGTGCGGCTCTACAAGGAGGCCTACGACACCGCTATACGCGAGGCAGCCTACGCCCAACAGGTGCTCGCAGGACTGGTGAACCACATCATCGGCGTGATGTACTCGCTGGAGCGAAACATCGAGCTGAACCGCAACCAGGGACACGTCGACATGGTGAACCGCGCCCGTCTGCGCATCCGTGAGTCGCTGGAGTCGTCGCTCACCATTCAGCAGGTGGCCGAGGATCTCGGCGTCAGCTACTCGAACTTCCGAAAGCTGTTCAAGGAGTACACCGGCATATCGCCCGCCACCTACCAGCAGGACCTGCGCCTGCAACGCGCCAAGGAGCTGCTGTCGACGACGGACATGAGCGTAAAAGAAATAGCCTACCGACTCAACTTCGAGTCGCCAGACTATTTCTCAGCGAAGTTCAAGGCGAAGACGGGACGGCGCCCCAGCGAGCTCCGTAGCGTATAGTTCGCACCCGCGGGCCCTCGCGCCTCGTACCCACGAGCCCACGCGCCCACGCGCCCCCCTTAAAAGAGGAACGTCTTCTCCACCCAGTAGCAGAGGATGCCGGCAAGATAGCCCACGAAGACAATCCACGTAATCTTCTTCATGTACCAGCCGAAGGTGATCTTCTCCAGTCCCATGACGACGACACCGGCGGCAGAGCCGATGATGAGCATCGAGCCGCCGACGCCGGCACAGTAGGCCAGCAGTTGCCAGAAGATGCCGTCGACGGCCATGTCGCCCGCGGCCTGCACGGGATACATGCCCATACAGCCGGCTACCAGCGGCACGTTGTCGACTATCGACGAGAGGACGCCGATGATGCCATTAATCAAGTAGTAGTTGCCAGAGAAGGCCGTGTTAAGGCTCTCGCCGAGGGCTGAGAGGACACCCACCTCCTGCAGTACGGCGACAGCCATCAGGATGCCCAAGAAGAACATGATAGTCGACAGGTCGATGCGTGACAGCAGGTCGCTGACGCGCTTCGCCATCGTGTCGTCCTCGGAGGTGTTGTAGTGGAAGATCTCCGTCACCGTCCACAGCAGTCCCAGCACGAGCAGGATGCCCATGAACGGCGGGAGGTGCGTCAGCGTCTTGAAGACGGGTACGAAGCAGAGACCACCCACGCCAAGCCAGAAGATGATGTCACGCTGGGCCTTGGTGAACTGTGAGACGTCGGCCTTCGGCAGGTTCTGTTCCTTGTCGAACTTACCCTTCAGCGACAGGCTGAGGATAGCGGCAGGAACGACCATCGAGACGAGCGAGGGGATGAAGATCTCTGAGAGCACACCCTGCGTGGTGATGACACCCTTGATCCAGAGCATGATGGTGGTCACGTCGCCGATAGGCGAGAAGGCACCGCCGGAGTTTGCCGAGACGACCACCAGCGCGGCATAGATGAGACGGTCCTCGCGAGCCTGCACGAGCTTGCGTAGCACCATAATCATCACGATAGAGGTGGTGAGGTTGTCGAGGATGGCCGATAGGAAGAAGGTCATGAAGGCCACGCGCCACATAAGCTTGCGCTTGGAGCGCGTCTTGATGGCGTCGCGAACGAAGTTGAAGCCGCCGTTGGAGTCGACAATCTCGACAATGGTCATGGCTCCCATCAGAAAGAACAGTGTGCCGGCGGCATCACCCAGGTGGTGCTCGATGACCTCGGCAATGTGGTGGACGACGCTGTCGGCAGCCACCTCAGAATAGTAAGCACCGGGCCCCAGCATGAGCAGCGTCCAGCAGCCCACGCACATCAGCAGGGCCACTGCGGCCTTGTTTACTTTCGTCACGCTCTCGAGGGCTATGCAGAGATAGCCTACGCAGAAGACGATGACGATCATCAGTGTAAGTGTTGACATCATGTTTTTGAGTTTTAATATTTCAATTCTTCAATCCTTCAATCCTTCAATTCTTCAATCCTTCAATTCTTCAATCCTTCAATCCTTCTTTCGCGGCAAAGGTACACCTTTTGCATGAGACGGCCAAAAGGAAAATCAAAAAAAGTAGCGTTTATATCAAATAATGATGCCGCCATAGGGTAGTAATTTCGTAACTTTGCAGACGAAAAACTTAGAGCTAAGCTTACTAAAACAGAAGACACCCAATGGAACAGACGAAATACTACTTTGCCGTGGACCTCGGAGCCACCAGCGGACGCACCATACTGGGCTCGCTCACCGAAGGACGGCTGCAGCTGGAGGAGCTGACGCGTTTTCCCAACAACCTCATTGAGACGGGAGGCCACTTCTACTGGGACATCTACGCCCTCTACTTCGAGATGATACGCGGCCTGAAGGAGGTCACGCGACGCGGCATCACCCTGACGTCGATAGGCATCGACACCTGGGGCGTCGACTTCGTCTTCATAGGCGACGACGGTGCTATACTGCGCAACCCGATGGCCTACCGCGACCCCCACACCTTCGGACGCATGGAGGAGTACCTGGAGAAGGTCGTCACGAGAAGCGAGGTCTACGACATCACTGGCATACAGTTCATGAACTTCAACTCGCTGTTCCAGCTCTACGCTATGCAGCAGGACGGCAACGCAGCCAAAAAGATGGCGGCGAAGGTGCTCTTCGTTCCCGACGCCCTCAGCTGGATGCTGACGGGCGAGGCGGTGTGCGAGTACACTATCGCCTCGACATCGCAGATGCTCGACCCACGGACGGGCGACCTCTCGGAGCGGCTCATAGAGAGCGTAGGCATGAAGCGCAGCCAGTTCGGGCGCATGGTGCAGCCGGGCACGAAAATAGGTGTGCTGACAGCCGAGGTGCAGAAGATGACCGGGCAGGGCCCCGTGCCCGTCATCGCCGTAGCAGGCCACGACACCGGCTCGGCCGTTGCCGCCGTACCAGCGAAGGACGAGCAGTTTGCCTACCTCTCCAGCGGCACGTGGAGCCTCATGGGTATAGAGACCCGCGAGGCCATCATCAACGACCGCTCCTACGAACTGAACTTCACCAACGAGGGCGGCATCGAGGGCACCACGCGCTTCCTGAAGAACATCTGCGGCATGTGGCTCTACGAGCGCTGCCGCAAGGAGTGGCCCGAGGAGGTGCAGAAGCTCTCCCACCCCGAGCTGCAGGGCTCGGCGATGCAGGTGGAGCCCTTCCGCTCAATCATCAACCCTGACGACAAGGCGTTTGCCAATCCCCCGTCGATGATTGAGGCCATACGCCAGTACTGCCGCGAGACGGGACAGGCCATCCCCGAGACGCCGGCGGAAATCTGCCGCTGCATCTTCGACTCGCTGGCACTGCGCTACCGACAGGTGTTCCTGTGGCTCAGGGAGTTTGCTTCGTCACCATCCACCATCCACCAGTCACCATCCACCATCAACCATCCACCATCCACCATCCACCAGTCACCATCCACCATCAACGTATTGCACATCATCGGTGGCGGCTCGCTGAACAAGTTCCTGAACCAGTTCACCGCCGATGCCCTCGGCATAGAGGTGTTGGCAGGCCCTCAGGAGTGTACCGCCATCGGCAACATCATGCTCCAGGCAAAGGCTTCGGGCAACGTCAGCGACATCTGGCAGATGCGCCAGATCATTGCCGACAGCGTCGAGATGGTGGCCTATCACCCTTCGGGCGACCAGGCAGCGTGGGACAATGCCTACGACAAATATCTATCCATTATAAACAAGAAATAACAAAACATAAAAACAAATCAAAATCATGGCAAAACCATTAGTTGAAACAAAAGCAAAGGTAGGTGTCTTTAGCATCGCACTACAGGCTTACCTGCCACAGTTTCCCCAGCTCGTTCCTGAGTTTGAGGCACAGTACGACGCCTTCAAGAAGACGCTGCCCGACATGGTAGAGATAGTCGATGGCGGTATGGTGACCACCAAGGAACAGTCGATGGCGGCAGGCGACAAGTTCCGCGCTGCCGACGTAGACCTCGTCATCCTGCAGATGCTGACATACTGCACCTCTTATAATATGCTGCCCGCCGTACGCGACCTCGACGTCCCCGTCGTCATCGTCAACCTGCAGAAGAAGCTGGCTCCCGACTACGCCAAGACCGACATCCCGACGTGGCTCGGCGAACTCTACGCCTGCGGTGCCATCGGCGAGATGGTGGCCGACCTGAACCGTGCCGGAAAGCGCTCGGCAGTCATCACCGGCGTCGTCGAGGGTGGCGACCCGGGCTGTCAGGCAGAGATTGAGGACTGGTGCCGTGCCGCACAGGTGCGCCGCCGCTTCCGCGATACGAACATCGCACAGATAGGCCGTCCGTACCCCGGCATGATGGACCTCTACATCGACGAGACCAACCTCTACCACCGCATGTTTGTATACACCAAGCAGTTCGACTGGGAGAAGATGTGGGCCATCGCCGACAACATCACCGACGAGGCTGCCATCCGTCAGAAGGCAGAGGACATCCTCGCTACCTTCGACATCGAGGGCGGCGGCACTGTCGAGAAGGTGTGGGACATGGCAAAGTATGTCGTCGCCTTCGAGCAGTGGGTGAAGGACGAGAAGCTCGGCATGATTGCCTCCCACTACGACGGCTTCGCACAGGGCATCGCCGGCAAGCTCGACTCGATGCTGATTCCTGCCTTCTCGATGCTCATCAAGCAGCACACGGCCTGCGCCGTCGAGGGCGATATGAAGGTGGCCATGGCTATGTCGATACTGAAGACCATCAGCGGCACAGGCACCCTGGCCGAGATGTACAGCATCGACTTCCCGAAGGACATCTGCATCATCGGACATAGCGGCTCCGGCGACTTCGACATCTCGCAGGCCAAGAAGCCGACGATGAAGATTGTACCCGTGTTCCACGGCAAGGCCGGTGGCGGCTACCTCACGCAGTTCTATCCCCCCGTGGGACCTGTCACCTATCTGGCCATCACGCAGGACAAGAACGGCGTCTTCAAGTTCGTTGCTGCCGAGGGCATCAACGAGGAAGGTCCAATCTTCACCTTCGGCGATACCAACATGCGCACGAAGTTCTCGCTCTCGTGCCGCGAGTTCGTCAACAAGTGGAGCGAGGCAGGCCCCACCCACCACATGGCGGCTGCCGTAGGCCACCACATAGACACCATCCTGAAGGTGGCCAAGATATTCAACATTGAGTGCGACGTCGTCTGCCGCTAAAGTATTACAACAAATAGAAGATTATTTCAATGAATAAGAATTCAACTGCGCAAACACATTCTACTCCCCTCCCTACAAGGGAGGGGCGAGGGGGTGGGTCTTCTTTGAAGTCGACGCTCGCCGTGTCGCTCAACAATTACCTCGATGCCGGTGCCATCGTCGCCGGAGCCAGCGGTGTCACGCTGTGGCAGAACTACCTCGGGCTCAGCGAGATGCACCTCGGATGGCTCAACGCACTGAGTGCCAATGCCCTGGGTGCCGCCATCGGTGCCATCATCGGCGGCTTCCTCGCCGACAAGTTCGGACGTAAATTCATCTTCACCTACAACCTGCTGGTCTACATGCTGGGCGTGCTCATCATCATGTGCTCGTTCAACTTCCCCATGCTGCTGGCAGGCTTCCTCGTCACCGGCATCTCCGTCGGCATCGGTGTGCCCGCCTCGTGGACGTACATCTCGGAGTCGTCCGAGGTGAATAATCGCGGCCGCAACATCTGTATCTCGCAGATGTCGTGGGGCTTGGGCCCGATGTTCATCCTTTTCTTCGGCATGTTGCTCGCCCCCGGCGGTCTGCTCTACGGCCCCGTCGAGAGCCTGGCACACGCCGTAGCAGGCGCTGACGCCGCCCAGGCAACGGTCGAGGTGTTCTCCTCGCGTGTCGTCTTCCTGACGCTATTTGTCGTAGCCCTCGTGGCCTGGACACTGCAGCGGCAGCTCGACGAGAGTGCCGAGTTCACCGCCCAGAAGGAGAAGGACCAGAGCAGCATCGTTGACAATATCAAGCTGCTGTTCACCAACAAGATTGCCGTGAAGACGGTCGTCTTCCTCGCCACCATCTACCTCACGTGGAACCTCGTCGCCTCCGTCATGGGCTTCTTCATGCCCCACGTCTATGAGACGGCTGGCGGTCTGAGCAACGAGACAGCCAACATGCTGAGCTGCGTCAGCTGGGTATTCGTCGTCGTCACGACGTTCATCATCTCGTTCTTCGTCGACAAGGTGGCCCACCGCTTCTTCTACGTCTTCGGACTGGCAGCAGCGCTGACGGCCTGGATCCTCGTCATCGGCGGCAGCATCACCAGCATCGGCGGCATCTGGCTGTTCACCATTCTCTGGGGCATCAACAACGGCAGCTCCGTACAGGTGTTCTACGCCCTCTGGGGCTCAGAGCTCTTCCCCGCGAAGTTCCGCGCCGGCGCCCAGGGACTGATGTTCTTCATCGTCCGCGGACTCTCCGCCGTCTGGGGCCTCGTCTTCACCTTCATCTATGGTGAGAACGGCGAGGGCTTCACCCTGGCCGGATGGTGCATGATCGTCCTGCTGGCCATCGCCCTCATCGTCGGACTCATCGGTATGCCGAACACCCGCGGACGCTCACTCAACGACATCACCCGCGAGCGCTACGGGGAGCTCATCTGACCACCGGCGTAATAACGATATAACGTAATAACGATACAACGAAATCTCATGAAAAGTATATTGGAAGGCCGCGAACAGTTGAAAGCGGTAGTTTATCAGATTGCAGAGGTCACCGGCTACCTCTGGCAGAAAGGATGGGCTGAGCGTAACGGCGGCAACATCACCGTCAACGTCACCGAATATATGGACGACGAGTGCCGTGCCATGAAGGCCATCTCGGAAGTGAAGCAGATCGGAATGGTGCTGCCCCAGCTGAAGGGAAAGTACTTCTATTGCAAGGGAACGGGCAAGCGCATGCGCGACCTCGCACGAGAGCCGATGCAGAACGGAAGTATCATCCGCATACTCGACGACTGCGCCTCCTACGAGGTCATCGCCGACGAGAACGTGGTGCCCACCTCCGAGCTGCCCACGCACCTCGCCCTACAGAACTACCTCCTCGAGACGGGCTCCTGCTACAAGGCCACACTCCACACCCACCCCATCGAGCTCGTGGCCATGAGCCACATACAACGCTTCCTGAAGGGCGACGAGATGACACGTGTCCTCTGGTCAATGATCCCCGAGACGCTCGCCTTCGCACCCCTCGGCATCGGCATCGTACCCTACGCCCTGCCCTCGTCGGTAGCACTGGCCGAGGCCACGCTCGAGCAGATCAAGACCCACGACGTCGTGATGTGGGAGAAGCACGGCACAGTGGCTGTCGGACAGGACATCATGGACGCCTTCGACCAGACGGACGTGCTCTGCAAGGCCGCCAACATCTATATGTGCGCACGTGCCATGGGTTCGGAGCCCGACGGCATGACAGCCGAGCAGATGAAGGAGGTGCAGGACGTCTTCAAGCTGCCCAAGAAGCGTCCCTGCTAAACGCTTCGCGACGCGACACTACAAGACACAAAAAATCCCCGATGCTTCACAGCGTCGGGGTTTTCGTTCTTGATTCATTCTAATATACTAGTCAGTAGTAGTTGATTATATATACTTTCAGTCAGTTTTGATGCTGCAAAGTTAGGGCAAAAAAGCGAATGTAGGCCACGAATTATGATTTTTAGCCCGAGATTTATGATTTTTGCACTGTAATGAAAGAAAATTCCGTTTTTTTTCGCCGTATACGCAAAACTTTCGTAACTTTGCACGAACAACAACAAACATCAGAACTATGTCAAGAGTACTCATGATTGGCGCCGGAGGCGTCGCTACGGTAGCAGCGTTCAAAATAGCCCAGAACGCTGACGTGTTCACGGAGTTTATGATTGCCAGCCGCCGCAAAGAGAAGTGCGACGCCATTGTCGAGGCCATCAAGAAAAAAGGCGGAACCCTCCCCATCAAGACCGCCCAGGTCGATGCCGACGACGTGGAGCAGCTGAAGGCCCTTTTCAACGACTTCAAGCCCGAGCTGGTCATCAACCTCGCCCTGCCCTATCAGGACCTCACCATCATGGAGGCCTGCCTGGCCTGCGGATGCTCCTATCTCGACACCGCCAACTACGAGCCTAAGGACGAGGCCCACTTCGAGTACTCCTGGCAGTGGGCCTACCGCGAGCGTTTCCGCGAGGCCGGCCTCACCGCCATCCTTGGCTGCGGCTTCGACCCGGGTGTCACCAGCATCTACACCGCCTACGCCGCCAAGCACCACTTCCGTGAGATCCAGTACCTTGACATCGTCGACTGCAACGCCGGCGACCACCACAAGGCCTTCGCCACCAACTTCAACCCCGAGATCAACATCCGCGAGATCACCCAGAAGGGACTCTACTGGGAGGACGGCAAGTGGGTGGAGACCGAGCCGCTGGAGATACACAAGGACCTGACCTATCCCGAGATAGGCCCCCGCGACAGCTACCTGCTCCACCACGAAGAGATAGAAAGCCTCGTCATCAACTACCCGACAATTAAGCGTGCCCGCTTCTGGATGACCTTCGGACAGCAGTACCTGAAGCACCTCGAGGTGATCCAGAACATCGGCATGAGCCGCATCGACGAAGTCGTCTACGAGGCACCCCTGGCCAATCCTGAAACCTGCAACATGCAACCTGGAACGACCGTCAAGGTCAAGATTGTTCCCCTGCAGTTCCTCAAGGCCGTGCTCCCCAACCCCCAGGACCTCGGCGAGAACTACGAGGGTCAGACCTCCATCGGCTGTCGCATCCGCGGCATAGGCAACGACGGACGTGAGCACACCTATTACGTCTACAACAACTGCTCTCACCGCGCCGCCTACGAGGAGACCGGTATGCAGGGAGTATCCTACACCACCGGCGTCCCCGCCATGATCGGCGCCATGATGTTCTGCAAGGGCCTCTGGCGCAAGCCCGGCGTCTACAACGTCGAGGAGTTCGACCCCGATCCCTTCATGGAGCAGCTCAACCTCCAGGGACTCCCCTGGCACGAGATTCACGACGGAGACCTGGAATTGTAAAAAGTACCCACACCCGGCACACCCGACCCACCTAAAATCTGGCCTGAAAAGGTAAGCTTTAGCGCCGAAAAGGTAAGCTTTAGCATTCTAAAGGTAAGCTTTAGCGCCGAAAAGGTAAGCTTTAGACGGCTAAAGCTTACCTTTTCAGAAATATAAAATGTATAAACATACATCTCGCCCTCCCATCCCCCTCCCGCTCGGGAGGGGCTGGGGGTGGGTTCTAGGTGCGTCGGGTGTGCCGGGTGTCACCACTTTTTTCGTTTCCCAATATTTTTTCTAATAATTTCTGGTAATTTCTTTCAGACAAAACACAGAACGAGATTATTAGTAAATTTTCTTTCCAACCGCCTCAGTACCAGCAGCTAACGACTTTAGGATTTGACGAGCCAGGACATTTCCCTTGGAGGCTACTGATCTTTTCACTACCTTTGCACTCGTAAACTCGTGCGAAATCAGACATTGTGGGACACCAGGACTCGTGCGGCCGTCGCGCATCTTCTACGGGAAGTGATAACCAAGCGCGCTGCACACCTGCGGAAGCAGCAATACCGGATTGACTGACGTCTATAAGTCTTCGACCAAGAAGCCCGATTGCGGATCCGGTGCACTCCGCTAACAAAGTCCTACTCCCACCCTCAGGTCTGTATTATTAAACGTTGTTCGAACGAAAGGTTTGCAAGCCTGGGCCCGCAGGGATGCGCGCCAGACCAAAAACCTCACACGGGGACAGTCCCCCAGTGAAGTCCGGCTCCGGCCCCACAAGACGGTTCTGGTCGCCGTCACGTGGGGCTGGGGTCAAGACCAGCCTAATCCAACCCTGTGTCACAGTGCGCAATGTGACACAGGATGGATTATGGTTTGTCGTCCAAATAGCGCTCTGCTTCTTCCTGTGAGTAGCTCTTACCAGCCAGCACTTGGCTGTGGCTTAGCTGAAGGATTTTCACCAGTTTTTCTTCTTCGTTCATCATACCATTGAGTCACGACAAAATAAGACCAAAGGTCAAATTTTGGAGCACGCGAAGAATAGGATTCTAAACACCGCAGAAAAGAAAAAATGCAAATAAATGCGGGTTCTTTTGGGATAATCGATTTTTTGCACTATCTTTGCAGGGAATAATCCCAAAAACACGAAACAAGGAAAGAATATGGCAAAGAAAGAGACTGAGGGCGAGGCCCTCACCCCACAGCAGGAGAAGATGAAAGCCCTGCAGGCCGCTATGTCGAAGATCGAGAAGGATTTCGGCAAGGGCAGCATCATGAAGCTGGGCGACGAAAAGATAGAGAACGTGGAGGTGATTCCGACGGGATCGATAGCCCTAAACGCCGCGCTGGGCGTGGGCGGATACCCGAAGGGACGCATCATTGAGATTTACGGTCCGGAGTCGTCGGGCAAGACGACGCTGGCCATCCACGCCATTGCCGAGGCTCAGAAGAACGGCGGCATCGCCGCGTTCATCGACGCTGAGCACGCCTTCGACCGCTTCTATGCGGAGAAACTGGGCGTCGATGTGGACAACCTCTACATTGCACAGCCGGACAACGGTGAGCAGGCTTTGGAGATTGCCGACCAGCTGATTCGCTCAAGTGCCGTGGACATTGTGGTGGTCGACTCGGTGGCTGCCCTGACGCCGAAGAAGGAGATCGAGGGCGACATGGGCGACTCGGCAGTGGGTCTGCACGCACGACTGATGTCGCAGGCGCTACGCAAGCTGACGGGTACCATCGCCAAGACGAACACGACGTGTATCTTCATCAACCAGCTCCGCGAGAAGATTGGTGTGATGTTCGGCAACCCCGAGACGACGACGGGTGGTAACGCCCTGAAGTTTTACGCATCGGTGCGTCTGGACATCCGCAAGGTGACAAGCATCAAGGACGGCGACAACGTAATCGGCAACCAGGTGCGCGTGAAGGTAGTGAAGAACAAGGTGGCTCCCCCGTTCCGCAAGGCGGAGTTTGAGATCACTTTCGGCGAGGGCATCTCGCATGTAGGCGAGCTGCTGGACCTGGGTGTGGAGTACGAAATCATCAAGAAGAGCGGTTCGTGGTTCTCGTACGGCGATCAGAAGCTGGCACAAGGACGCGACGCCACAAAGGTTCTACTGCAGGACAACCCCGAGCTGTGTGAGGAGCTGGAGGCAAAGATCATGCAGGTGATTGCAGACAAGAAATAAGAACCGTTGCTGGCAGATACAAGAACTGTCAGGAGAGGAGAAAAACAAGAAGTCCCGCCACGATGCGGGACTTCTTGTTATATATAATAAGGTGTTAGGTTTACTTTTTCTTGGCACCCTTCTTCTTGGCAGCCTCCAGCTTGCGGTTCTCGTCAGGAGTGATGTAGTTCTCCACCAGTCCGTTGCGGCCGAAGACAATGGTCAGAGTTCCTGAGCTGCGCTTGTAGTACCAACGATAACGTCCGTCTTCGGTAGCAGAATCCTTACGGTCAGCTTCCTCACCCATAGCAAGTATCACCTCGTCCTCGCTCATGCCTGCCGTCACACGACCGGCACGGATGGCGGCACGTGCTGCCTGGCTCGTCTTGCGGCCAAGACCCTCGCCCATGGCGAAGATGTAGCCGAAGTACTCGTTCAGCTTCTCGGGGTCGTCGAGTATCTCGTCGCTGTAGGCGAAAGAGATTTCCTTGAAGAAGGAACGGCGCGACTCAACCTCGGTAAGTGACAAAGTGGCATACTTGCCATTGTGCAGCGGCGACACGTTGTCAATCAGGAACGATGACATCTTTGGTACGCGCACCGTACGCTCACGGCCATCGCCTCGGGTAATCATACTTGTCACGAACTTCGTATGGACGGTCTTTCCGATATAGTCGGAGACATCATCGGAGACTGCCATTATGTCATCGAGCACGTCAAACGAGCCGTAGAAGGCGTTACGAGCCTGGTCGAGCACAAACTCGTCGTCGCGCATTCCGCTGTTTGTCTTCGAGATAGCGACGTTCTGATAGAACTCGTTGCCTTTCTCGTCCTCGACGATAATCTTCACGGGGAAGTTGCGTGTGCCAACACCTACTGCCGTCACCTTTACCTCCTTGCTCATGGGCACGCGAACCTCCACGTAGCCTTCTTCCTCTGTGTCGGAGTCGACACGGTAGACGGTTGTTTTCGTGACCAGTGCCTTACCCATCAGCTTGTCGCGGGCTATGTCGACATCGCCGAGATAGGCCAGCGTAGGCACGCCCTGTTTCTGGTAGCAGTAGTCGTCGAACGAACCGCTGGGAATCTCGTAGTAGTAGTTCTTACCATTGGTCTCACAGTAGAAGTTGATGCGTGCACGTCCGTCTTTGCTGACACTGTGGCCCTTGTAAGCCATAATATGGTAGCGCAGGGGCAGACTGCTCACGTCCTTGTCGGTAGAGGCGTCGGTAAAGGTCTTCACAATCAGGTCGTACTTCTCGGGAACCACCATGAAGCGCATGCCTTCATGCCAGTCGCACAGACTGTAGTACCTGAAATTCCTGGTAACGAAGTCCAAAGGCTGGGCGGCAGTTCCATGTGCCACGATGTCCTGAGGGGAATATTCAGACTCCTCAATAGCCTTCGTAGCATCCTTCGTCTTCACGATGTAGTCACTGGCGGTTGTCTGCGCATAGCCTGCCATCATGGCAAACGTCAAAGCAAATGTCAAAAAGTGTCGTTTCATAATCAACGCATTTAGGTGATTCTGTCTGCAAAAGTAATAATTATTTTCCATACTTGTGCCAAAATGTCGTGACAAAGAGTCATTTTTATGAAAAAAAAGTATTTTTGGCACGTGCTTTGCTATTTCCTAATTGACAAATCACGCAATATTAACTAAAAAAAGATACAATTATGGGAAAGATTATTGGAATTGACTTAGGAACTACCAACAGCTGCGTTGCCGTTTTCGAAGGTAACGAGCCCGTAGTGATTGCCAACAGCGAGGGCAAGCGTACAACGCCCTCTGTCGTAGGCTTTGTAGAGAACGGTGAGCGCAAGATTGGCGACCCCGCCAAGCGTCAGGCCATCACCAACCCGAAGAAGACGGTGTACTCCATCAAGCGCTTCATGGGTGAGAACTGGCAGCAGACCGAGAAGGAAATCTCGCGCGTACCTTATACTGTTGTCAACGAGGGCGGATACCCCCGTGTGGACATTGACGGACGTAAGTACACACCGCAGGAGATTTCGGCAATGGTGCTGCAGAAGATGAAGAAGACCGCCGAGGACTACCTCGGGCAGGAGGTCACTGACGCCGTCATCACCGTACCCGCTTACTTCAGCGACTCACAGCGTCAGGCCACGAAGGAGGCCGGACAGATTGCAGGCCTCAATGTGCGTCGTATCGTCAACGAGCCGACAGCTGCCGCTCTGGCCTACGGTGTCGATAAGGCCAACAAGGATATGAAGATTGCCGTGTTCGACCTCGGTGGCGGTACGTTCGATATCTCCATCCTGGAGTTCGGCGGCGGCGTGTTCGAGGTGCTCTCCACCAACGGTGACACACACCTCGGCGGTGACGATTTCGACCAGGTAATCATCGACTGGCTCGTACAGGAGTTCAAGAACGACGAGGGTGCCGACCTGAAGAGCGACCCGATGGCTATGCAGCGTCTGAAGGAGGCTGCCGAGAAGGCCAAGATCGAGCTGTCGTCAAGCACATCGACGGAGATCAACCTCCCCTACATCATGCCTGTAGCCGGCGTGCCCAAGCACCTGGTGAAGACACTCACCCGTGCTAAGTTCGAGCAGTTGGCTCACGACCTGATCCAGGCTTGTCTCGCTCCCTGCCAGAAAGCCATTGCCGACGCAGGACTCAGCACTGCCGACATCGACGAAGTCATCCTCGTAGGCGGCTCCAGCCGCATCCCCGCCGTGCAGACGCTCGTGAAAAACTACTTCGGCAAGGAGCCCTCGAAGGGCGTAAACCCCGACGAGGTGGTAGCCGTAGGCGCCAGCATCCAGGGTGCCATCCTGAACAAGGAAGGCGGCGTAGGCGACATCGTGCTGCTCGACGTCACCCCGCTGACACTGGGTATCGAGACCCTCGGAGGCGTGATGACCAAACTCATCGAGGCCAACACCACCATCCCCTGCAAGAAGAGCGAGACGTTCTCGACAGCTGCCGACAACCAGACAGAGGTAACCATCCACGTGCTGCAGGGTGAGCGCCCGATGGCAAACCAGAACAAGTCCATCGGACAGTTCAACCTCACTGGTATCGCACCCGCCCGTCGTGGTGTACCTCAGATTGAGGTCACCTTCGACATCGATGCCAACGGCATCCTGAAGGTCAGCGCTAAGGACAAGGCCACCGGCAAGGAGCAGGCCATCCGCATCGAGGCCTCGTCAGGTCTGTCGCAGGACGAGATTAACCGCATGAAGGCCGAGGCAGAGCAGAACGCCGAGAACGATAAGAAGGAGCGCGAGCGCGTGGACAAGATGAACCAGGCCGACTCGATGGTCTTCCAGACAGAGACCTTCCTCAACGAGAACGGCGACAAGCTCGGTGACGACAAGGCCAACGTCGAGGCTGCCGTCCAGCAGCTGAAGGACGCCCACAAGAGTGGCGACATCGCCGCCATCGACAGCGCCATCAACAACCTGAACAACGTCATGCAGGCCGCTTCGCAGAAGATGTACCAGCAGGCAAGCGCAGGCCAGCCCGGTGCCGACCCCAACGCAGGCGCCGGCTTCCAGGGCGGACAGCAGACCCAGCAGAACGCTTCTGACGACGTCCAGGACGCTGACTTCGAGGAGGTCAAATGAGACGCATAAGTAAAGACATAACAAAACACTATCAAATGGCGTGTAGCTCAATGAGTTACACGCCATTTACTTTTTATGGGCTCATGTTTTCTATGTGCTTATTCTGCCTTTTTTTACGGCTTTTTTGTTACATAATAGTAACACGACAAAAACATAGGAAAAGCCCGACTAAAACCTACTTATTCTTACTAATCCGTACTTAATAGTCGGTGACGTACAGGATACGAAAATGGGCGTTTGAGGGCTGTTTCAATTTGTTACATGTCACATATTAACTCATAAAAAGCAAAAAGATGCCAAATTTAGGACTTGA
>Ga0310786_10001158_pt1 | contig 42411 bp, 30 predicted proteins | sample AusTroGonzalo_MG_FD_203881 | JGI IMG/M metagenome (GOLD analysis project Ga0310786, IMG submission 203881) | Bovine rumen microbial communities from tropical cattle in Woodstock, Queensland, Australia - Gonzalo_03 (v2) (version 2) | ecosystem: Host-associated > Mammals > Digestive system >...
GGGGCGCCTGAAGTCCGTGACCGAAAGGAGCGGCCTAGGGCGAAACAGGTAATTGGGGCTAAGTCGTAACAAGGTAGCCGTACCGGAAGGTGTGGCTGGAACACCTCCTTTTTGGAGCGCGTTCTTGACGCGACGCTCGTGAGTGCACAAGGTTGCGCTTTTAGTCTTTCATTATTTATATAGGCTCTTAGCTCAGTTGGTTAGAGCGCTACACTGATAATGTAGAGGTCGGCAGTTCAACTCTGCCAGGGCCTACCAAAAAGCCGGCTACCAGACCGGCTTTTTTATTTTCCGGGGGTATAGCTCAGCTGGTAGAGCATATGCTTTGCAAGCATAGGGTCGCCGGTTCGAATCCGACTACCTCCACTCAAAAAGCCGTCGCGCGAAGCGACGGCTTTTTTCGTTCCGGCAGTCGGATAAATCCTCCTTACGTTACCCCATCCCCAAACCCCTTCCCTCGGGGAAGGGGCTTTATTCTATCACAAGGTCTTTCACCTGCAGCTTGGGGACGAAGTGAACGCCGTCCTTGCGGTAGTAGTCCAGGGAGTCGCCGGAGCGGGCGTCTACCAGAAAGATGTTTTCTGCGGGCTTGCCGATACCCAGAATCGCCAGCGGCTTCAGGGACAGGCCCAGGGCCTGCTGCACTTCATCGGCCTTGAAATTGAGGAGGAAGATGCCGCCGAGGCCCATCTCCACGGCTTTCAGCAGGATGCTCTGGGCGGCGATGCCAAGGTCCATGTCCACCACCTTGTTCTCTTCTACAGTGGCGCAGATGACGATATAGGCCGATGGTTCCGTCCCCGGATGGGGCAGCTTCTCTTCGGGGAGGGCGGCTCCCATTTTCACCAGCGGGTGCAGCGGGGCAGCATCGGCCCCACAGACCAGCTTGAAGCGAAGGGGCTGCGCGTTCATGCCGGAGGCTGTGAAAGGCACCACCTCCAGCATCCGGAGCAGTTCCTCGCGGGTCACTTCCCGCGAGGAATCATAGCCCCGGTAACTGCGGTTCTTCTTCAGAAGACTGTCCAGCGAGGGATGGGCCCGCACCACCTTCGGGCGGTTTTCGGCGAGCTCTGCCATCCGTTTTTCCAGGTAATTGTCGGCCATATTATTCGGCGCTTAACAAAAGCATTTTCTTGATAATTCCGAAGAGCTTGTAAGGCATGTAGCGGAAGGGAAGGTCAATCCACATGGGCGACTTGATCACCGCGCGCTCGTGGCTGAAGGCCAGGAAGCTGCGCTCGGAGTGGTAGCTGCCCATACCGGAGTTGCCCACGCCACCGAAAGGCACCTTGCTGTTGGCAATGTGCATGATGGTGTCGTTGATGCAGGCGCCGCCGGAAGTGGTTTTGCCGATGATATCCCACGCCGCAGCGGAATTGCCGAAGTAGTAGAACGCCAGCGGTTTCTCACGGCCGCGGACGAACTTCACCACCTCTTCCCGGTCCTTGAAGGTAAGAATCGGGAAGATGGGGCCGAAGATTTCCTCCTGCATCACGGGTGCCTCGGGGGACACGCCGTCCAGCAGGGTGGGCTCCATCCACAGGCGGCTCTTGTCGTGGTGACCGCCGGCGACGATTTTACCATCGGCCAAATAACTCTCCAGGCGCTCGAAGGCGCTTTCCTTCACGATGTGCACGAAGTAGTCCGACTTTTCGGTGCCGTCCGGGTACAGCCCGGCGAGCTCCTTCTTGAAGGCTTCCACGAAGGCGTCCTTGATATCCTCGTGCAGGAAGAGGTAGTCCGGCGCGATGCACGTCTGCCCGCTATTGAGGCACTTGCCCCAGGCGATGCGGCGCGCGGCCAGCTTCAGGTTGGCGTCCTTGTCCACGATGCACGGGCTCTTGCCGCCCAGTTCCAGCACCATCGGCGTTAAATATTTGGCCTGCGCCTCCATGGCGATGCGCCCGAGGGACGGGCTGCCGGTGAGGAACACCAGGTCGTAGCGGTGCTTGAAGAGCTCTCCGTTCACCAGGCGGTTGCCCTGCACGCAGGCGACGTATTCTTCCGGGAAAGTGTCGGCGACCATCTCCTCGAGGACCTTGGAGATGTGCGGGACGTAGGGGGACGGCTTCAGGAGGGCCGTGCAGCCCGCGGCGATGCACCCCACGAGCGGGTTCAGCAGCAGCTGGACGGGGTAGTTCCACGGGCTCACGATGAGCGTGCAGCCGAGAGGCTCGCGCACGATGTAGCTGGCCGACGGCATCACGGTAAGGGGCGTCGGGCGGCTTCTGCGGCGGGCCCATTTGCCCACCTTGCGGATGGCTTCGCCGATTTCGCCGTACACGAGGCCGAGCTCCGAGATGAAGGCCTCCTCGCGGCTCTTGTGCAGGTCCTGCCAGAGGGCGTCGCACAGGGGCTGCTCCCACTTTTTGAGGCCGGCGTTAAAGGCTTTGAGCTGCTGTTTGCGCCATTTCACGTCCAGCGTGGTGCCGGTGGCGAAGAAGGCGCGCTGCTTTTCTACGAGCTCCTGTATGCGCTCTGCGCTTGTATTTTCCATCTTATTTCTTTCTACCAGTGAAATGATCCATAACGGTATAGAGCCCGCAGATGTCGCCGAAGATCCAGTTGAACGGACGGTAGGGGATGAGACCCTGCATCAGGCGGATAAAGTGATAGCCGAAGGGAATGCCGCGGTAGCCCACGTTGTGCTGGATGGCCCAGATGACCTTGCGGCCCACGACCTCCGGCTTCTGGATCTTGAAGAAGGAGTGGATGCCGTCGAACATGCCCGTATCAATAAAGTAGGGCGCGATGGTGGTCACTTTGACGGGACTCTTCTCGCGGCCCAGCTCGATGCGGAGGCTTTCGCTCCAGCCGAGGGCGGCCCACTTCGAGGCGGTGTAGAGCGCCATCTTGGGAAGGGCGAGCATACCGGCCGATGATGTAATATTGCAGATATGGCCAGATCCCTGCTCCTTCATGTCCTTGAGGAAACGCAGCGTCACATACATGGCGCCTTTGGTATTGATGTCAATGGTGCGGTCAATGTCTACGTCCGTCTGTTCGGAGAAGACCTTGTTGTTGGTGATGATGCCGGCGTTGTTGATGAGGATGTCTACTTTGCCACAGCCGGTCTTGGTGGCGGCGCAGGCCGTGTCCACGGAGGCGGGGTCGGAGATGTCGGCCTTAAAGCCATGGACATGTCCTTTGGCGGATAGTTCTTCTACTGTAGCGGCAATGGCAGCCTCATTGATGTCCCAGATGATGACTTGTTTTGCGCCTTTTTCCAGGCAGCGGCGTGCCATGATTTTCCCGATGCCGGAGCATGCGCCGGTAATCAGGACGGTTTTTCCTTGAATCTTCATATACACTACTTAGGTTTTAGTTTACACAAAGATAGAAAAAAACAAAAAAATCCAAACCTTGTGAGTTTGGATTTTTGTGCGGATGAGAAGAGTCGAACTTCCACGGACTTGCGTCCACCACCCCCTCAAAGTGGCGTGTCTACCATTTCACCACATCCGCGATTGGGACTGCAAAGATAGAAAGCATTTTTGAATTCCACAAATTTTTTGATCAATATTTTAAAACATAAAATAATATTCGTATCTTTGCGGGCTCCCACGAGTTGGGGCAATACGTTTAACTAATTAAAACAGATTCACAATGGCTGTTAAAATCAGACTCCAGCGCCACGGTAAGAAGAATTTCGCATTCTTCCACATTGTTGTGGCCGACGTTCGTGCACCGCGCGACGGTAAATTCATCGAGCAGCTTGGCTCCTACAACCCCAACACCAACCCTGCTACCATCGTTCTCGATGGTGAGAAGGCTCTTGCTTGGCTGAATGTTGGTGCCCAGCCCACGCTCACTGCCCGCCGTATCCTCTCCTACGAGGGTATCCTCCTCAAGAAGCACCTCGCTGAGGGTGTTGCCAAGGGCGCTCTGACCGAGGCTCAGGCCGAGGCCAAGTTCAACGCCTGGAAGGAAGAGCGCGACAACAAGATCGCTGCTAAGAAGGCTGGCATCAAGAACGACGAAATCGCAAAGGCTAAAGCCGCCAAGGCCGCTGAGACCGCGGTAAACGAGGCTCGCGCCAAGGCTATCGCCGCCAAGAAGGCCGAGGCTGAAGAAGCTGCTGCCAAGGCTGCCGAAGAGGCTGCCGCCGCTGAAGCTCCCGCTGAGGAAGCCGCCGCCGAGGCCGAAGCACCCGCTGCCGAATAATGCTGCGGATTGCCCAGGTACTGAAATCCAACGGAACCGACGGAGAACTGTTAATCAGCTTCTTTGATGTGGCTCCGGAGGATATCGACCTCCAGGAACCGGTATTCATCGAATTCGATGGACTACCGGTTCCCTTTTATTTTGAGTCGTTCAACCAGCGCGGCACCAACCGTGCCCTGGTACGTCTCACCGGCGTCCGCTCTCTGAAAGACGCCGACGAACTCTCCGGCGCTGCCGTTTACGCCGACTATTTCGAGGAAGAAGTTGGCGATGACTTCACCGGCTGGACCGTGAAAACCCCCGAGGGCCTTGTCATCGGCACCGTCACCGACTACGAAGACATCCCCGGCAACACCTGCCTCTGGGTCCGGCGCCCGGACGGCACCGAGGTCCTCCTTCCCTTCCACGAGGACCTTGTCCACTCCCTGGACGAAAAATCCGAGACCCTGATTCTCAGTGTCCCGGATGGTATTCTGGATTTATAATCCTACCTGCCTCCGCCGCCAAAACCGCCACCGGAGAAGCCGCCACCGCCACCGAAGGAGGAGTGGCCGCCGGTTCCGTTGATGTTGCCGGCCTTTGAGATGGCATTCATCATGGCTTTGGAGCTGATGTGGTTGGTCCAGCGCATGGTGTAGTAGAGCGTGGTGGGATCGATGCCGGTGCTGCGGGCCAGTTCCTCGAACTGGGCAGGGTACAGGCGCTTGAACTCCTGGGCCACTTTGTCGGCAATGCCGAAGAGCTGGGCATAGACCAGGTATTCTTTCCACAGGCGTACTTCGCCGGCGGTGCGCTGGTCGCTCAGGGTGAAATTCTTCAGGTAGTTCTGGAACTCTACCAGGTGGCAGGCTGCTTCCTGGCCCTGAACGGTGCAGGAACGGGTGCCTTTCAGATAGAGCCGCTCATTGAACCAGCTGCGGCCGCGTGCCAGGGCGCGCTCCGGCCAGGCGTTCATCTTCTTGTAGTTGTCCGTGGACCACTTCTCGAACTCGCCTTTTTCCAGAACGAGGTTGGCACCGGCGGCCTTGCGGGCCATCTGGTACAGGGCCTCCTCAACGTCATCGTCGGAGGCATGATCGGCCACAAAAGCCAGGTTCACGCGCTTAGAGCTGGACGGATCCGGCTGCACATTCACCAGCCCGTTCATGATCCAGCGAAGGAAGAACGCGCCGATGAGGTAGTTCGACGGGGCCGAGAACTCAAAGCGCTTGCCTTTGCTCAGGGCATAGTGCGCGGCAAAGAGGTTGCCGTCCAGCGGCACGTCGCGGTACCATTCGGTAATCTTCTTCTTGCCGAAGAAGGCCGCGCGCCACTTATACCCCAGGGCTGTCGCAATGAGGGTGTAAATAGCAAGGCCGATGAAAAAGATAAAGCCGATGCCGAACAGCAGCATAATCCACACGAAGTCTTCATCGTCGTCTCCGTAGGAACTGCCGTCCAGTGCTTTGTCCAGCAGGTCCTGGAAGGGACCGCCTTTCACTACGCCGGGCTGGAAGAGGCCCTTCTCGAACTTGACCAGGGCGATGAGCGAACTGTCGTAGCCCATCTCCATGGAAGTTTCGGCGCAGACAGCACCATCGGCCACATTAATATCTCCGTAGAAGCCGAAGGCCCACACGCGCGTATTATCATAGGTCCAAGCGGGGCAGTCGAAGGCCGGCACGATGGTCACGCGGGCGTGTTCCGGTGCGGGGGACATACCCTTGTTCACGAACATGTAGTTGAAGGCATCGGCATCGTCGTAGGCCTGCACGAGGCCGGTTACGAAGAAGCGCGCCTCCCACAGGTGGTTGCCCTTTTCGCCGAGACCCCAGCACAGTTCCACGCCGTCGCGTTTGCGCACGATGCCGCACTTGCCGGTCTTCCACTTGCGGCTGCGGTCGGTGTCCCAGTCGTCGCCCAGGCTCTCGTACGGGGTGCCGTGCTCGCTCACCTGGAGCTGGCCGATGGTCATCGGCCCTAAATTTCCGACGGGGATGTAGAACTCCGTGCCGTCGCCGCCCGCTTCGGCGTCCCACGTCTGGGTGATCCAGGCGCTGCCGTCCGGGTACAGCTCCACGCGGATGTCTACGTCGCGGATGACCCGGATGCTGTCCGCTGCAGCACTGACGCTGAGCAGCAGGAGAAGAAGGGTGATGAGTTTTCTTGTCATTCTGAGCGATGCGGAGAATCTCTTAGATCGTCGGGTAGTCCTTCTTGCTCAGGTCATCGGCCAGATAGTCGCGCTTGGCGAAGCCCAGCATACCGGCGACGAGGGACGCAGGGAACATGCGCACCTGCTGGTTGAAGCGGGTGACGGTGTCGTTGAACGTCATGCGGGAGAGGCGTACGTTCTCTTCGTACTTCTCGATGCTGGCCATGGTCTGCTGGTAGTTCTGGTTGGCCTTGAGTTCGGGGTAGGCCTCGGCTACGGCGATGAGCTTTGCGCTCAGCTCCTTCAGCACAGACTCGTTGGCGTCGATATCGGCAGCGGTGGGAGCGGGCGAAGAGGTGATCTTGCGAGCCTCCACAATCTTCTGGAGGGTATCGGCCTCGTAGGAGGAATACTCACGGGTGAGTTTTACCAGGGCCTGGAGGGCGTCGTAGCGGCTAATTTGCTGAACATTAATCTGCTTCAGGGCGTTGTTGCAGATTTCATCACTCTTAACGAGTTTGTTTTGAACGCCGATGATCCAAAGGACCAGAAGAGCTAAAACGGCGATAACAATAATCAGTGTCATGGTTAAAAATTTGGTTAAATTATACAAATATCTGAAAAATGTGTAAATTTGTCAATACAAATAACCCGAATTTATGAAAACTAACCAGCAGTTTAAAAACGCCGCGCTTGATGCACTTCGCGGAAAATGGGGCAAAGCGGTCCTTGTGACACTTCTGTATATTATTATTTCCGGCATCGCCGTTGGCCCTTCCACCTACGAAAGCCTGAAAGTGCAGGAGTTCATGGAACAGAACGCAAGCTCCATGTATCAGGTAGCTGCTCTGGCTCAGAATCCCGAATATCTGGCCATGGCCCAGCAAGCAAACGGAGCTTCCGGCCTGTTCACCCTTTTCTATATTTTGATTATTGCCCCCCTGACGGTGGGTTACGCAAACGCCATGCGCCGTGTCCTCGTTTTCGACGACGGCGAAATCCTGGCCAATACGCTCCACCTGGGCTTCCATAATTATTGGCATAAAGTATGGGGTATGCTCTGGATGAACATCCTGATTGCCCTTTGGTCGCTGCTGCTCATTATTCCGGGCATCATCAAGTCCCTCTCCTATGCCATGACACCGTACATTCTGGAAGAGAATCCTGAATTAACAGCTTCCGAAGCTATTCATCGCAGCCGTCTGATGATGCATGGTCACAAGTTCGACCTGTTCTGGCTGTACCTGAGCTTCCTTGGCTGGGCCATTCTGTGTCTCTTTACCCTGGGTATCGGCTATTTTTGGCTGATGCCTTATATCCAGACCAGCGAGGCTGCCTTCTATGAGGAGGTGAAAGCCGATTATGCACTCAACGGTGGGTTAGACTAATCCAAGAACCCAAACTCAATTCACATTTATTTATACACCTAATGAAAAAAATTATTTCTCTGGCCGCAGCTGCCATCATGCTGCTGGCTGGCACTGAGGCTTATGCCCAGTTCTATTTCGGCGGTTCCGCCGGTTTCGCAAGCACGACTGTTAAAGTTTCCGAGGATGTTTCCCTGAACGGTTCCACCACCTTCAAGATCCTGCCCGAAGTTGGCTATCAGATCAACGATAAGATGGCTGTCGGTGCTCAGATCGGTTACCTGAACGGTCCCGGCGCTCTCGGCGGTTTCGATCCCAGCGACCTCAAGGGTATCGCCTTTGCTGCTAGCGACGCTGCTGTGAGTGCTGTCGGCAACACGGAGATTATGGGCGTCAAGTTAAGCGCTTTCCGCGTAGCTCCCTACTTCCGCTACACTTTCTACAGCAACCACCTCCTCGAGGTGTTCGCCGATGCCGCTATCGCTTACACCGTTGGAAATGGCAAGCAGTACGACAAGAGCGAAGAAGTATGGGATAACAGGGGTACCATCAGCGTCATCGAGGCTGGTATCAAACCCGGCTTCAAGGTGAAGGTCAGCAAGAACTTCCACCTCGTTGGCCGTCTGGGTTCCTTCGGTTACCAGAACCTCAAGGTGAAGGATACCTCTTACAGCGCCAGCCGTTTCGGTCTTGACGTGGATGGCAGTAACATCCTCTTCGGCTTTGTTTACGCTATGTAATTCAGACCCTATTCAAAACAATAAACCTCCCGAATTGCTTCGGGAGGTTTTTTTGTGCTGTGTCCATTGCTGGGTTACTTCTTCCCCCGCCAGAGGGCGGTCATGTCCTCGAGGGTCTTGCCTTTGGTTTCGGGAACCAGGCGCCAGACGAAGACGGCGGCCACCAGGCAGATGATGCCGTAAAGGGCGTAGGCGAAGAACGGGCTCCAACTGTACATGGGCACGAAGGTGGAGCTCACAACGAAGTTGAAGATCCACTGGAAAGCGACGGCCCAGGCAGTGGCCTGGCTGCGGATGGTGTTGGGGAACAGCTCGGCAATATAAACCCAGCAGATAGGACCCCAGCTGAACATGAACGAGGCGCTGTACACCATGATGCTCAGTACGGGCACCACGGCGGGCAGGGTGGCTACACTGGAAAGTGCCACACCGAAAGCGCCCAGGGCCATACCCAGGGAACCGGTGATGAGCAGCGGCTTGCGGCCCAGTTTTTCAACCGTGAAGACGGCTACCAACGTGAAAGTAATGTTCACCACACCCATAATCACCGTGAAGAGCATGTTGTTGGACACGCCCATGGACTCGAAGATACGGGGAGCGAAATAAAGCACGGCATTGATGCCAATCACCTGCTGGAATACAGACAGCATGCAGCCGATGAACACCACCATGAAGCCGAAGGAGAAGAGCTTCTCCTGCTTTTCGCCGGAGCCAGCCGTAAACGTAGCCTTGATATCGGCGAGAATCTCGCGTGCGCGCGTCTCTCCATTGATATTGGAGAGCACCTCCAGCGCTTTCTCCTCCTTGCCATGCATGGCCAGGTAACGCGGCGTTTCGGGAACCAGCAGGATGAGCAGGGCGAACAGGCCGGCCGGAACTGCCTCCGACACGAACATGACGCGCCAGCCGATGCTGCCTGTCCAGGCCACGACCTCCGGGTCGTTGGCGTGACTGCGCAGGATGAGGAAGTTCACGAAGTACACCACCAGCTGGCCGAAGATGATGGCGAACTGGTTCCAGGACACCAGGGTGCCGCGCTTGCCGGCGGGCGCAACCTCGGCGATATACATCGGGCAGAGGGCCGATGCCATACCCACGCCGATACCGCCCAGTACGCGGTACAGGTTGAACGCCACCATCAGGCCCTTGGTAGGAACGCCCTTCGCGAAGAAGAGGAACTCCGGATAGTAAGAGCCCAGGGCGCTGAGGAAGAAGAGGACACCTGCGATGAACAGGGACTTCTTACGCCCCAGCCGGGAGGCGGCGAAGCCGGACAGGAGTGCGCCGATGATACAGCCAATCAGGGCGCTGGAAGTGGTGAACCCGTGCAGGGCGTCGGTGTACGTAAAATCTCCGGCGCTTTGGAAAAAGGCCTGAAGACCCTTTTCCGCACCGGAGATTACAGCTGTGTCATACCCGAACAAAAGGCCGCCGATGACCGCGATCAGGACGATCCCGAACAAGTAAGCGGGGCTGCCGTTTTGTCTGTAGTTAGCCATTATTTAGCGTATAGATTTAGGAAGGTTTCGTAGAGTTCCTGTTTGCCGGAAGCCACAACGGGTTCGCCGTTCTTCTTTCCGTACTCATAAAGCTCTTCGAGCGTAGCCTTTCCTTCCTCAAATTTCTTGCCGAGACCGCTGTCGAAGGAAGCATAACGTTCCTTGACCATCTTGGGCATCGGGCTCTCTTCCAGGATGGCGGCTGCGTTGAGCAGAGCGTGAGCCATGGCATCCATGGCGCTGATGTGGGCGATGAACAGGTCTTCCAGGTCGGTGGAGGAACGGCGCAGCTTGGCGTCGAAGTTGGTACCGCCGTTACCGAAGCCGCCGTTCAGCAGAATCTGCATCATGGACTGGGTGAGGTCGAAGGCGTCTACCGGGAACTGGTCCGTATCCCAGCCGTTCTGGGCATCGCCGCGGTTGGCGTCGATGGAACCCAGGAAGCCGTTCTCACGGGCAACCGTCAGTTCGTGCTCGAAGGTGTGGCCGGCCAGGGTGGCGTGGTTCACCTCGATGTTCACCTTGAAGTCCTTGTCCAGACCGTTGGCGCGCAGGAAGCCGATCACGGTCTCCGTGTCCACGTCGTACTGGTGCTTGGTGGGCTCCATGGGTTTGGGCTCAATGAGGAACGTGCCCTTGAAACCCTTGGCGCGGGCATAGTCGCGGGCAGCCTTCAGCATGGCGGCCAGGTGGTCTTTCTCGCGCTGCATCTGGGTGTTCAGCAGGGTGTAGTAGCCTTCACGGCCACCCCAGAACACATAGTTGGAACCGCCCAGTTTGATGGTGGCATCCAGGGCGTTCTTAATCTGTACAGCGGCACGGGCCACCACGTCGAACTGCGGGTTGGTGGCGGCGCCGTTCATGTAACGCTTGTTACCGAACACATTGGCCGTACCCCAGAGGTTCTTGATGCCGGTAGCGGCCATCTTCTCCAGGAGATAATCCGTGATGTCCTTCATGCGGGCTTCGTATTCGGCAACGTCAGCCGTGTCTTCCACCAGGTCAATGTCGTGGAAGCAGAAGTAGCCAATGCCCAGCTTCTGCATGAATTCGAAGCCGGCGTCGGCCTTCGCGCGGGCGCGCTCATAGGGGCAGGCGGGCTCGTCCCAGGCGTAGCTGCGGGTCTGGCCGCCGAAAGGGTCGGCCGATGCCTGACCCAGCGTGTGCCACCAGGCCATGGCAAATTTGAACCAATCCTTCATGGGCTTGCCCATGACGACGCGGTTGGCGTCATAGTAATGGAATGCAAGGGGGTTCTTGCTCTCGGCACCCTCGAAAGGAATTACGCCGATTCCAGGAAAGCATTCTTTGGTCATATAGGTTGAGGATTATTGTTTTGATAAAAGGGATTTCCAATTTTCATACGCGGCGCGGTACTCCTCCTGATGGGAAGGGGTAATCACGGCCAGGCGCTCCAGGGTGGCGAAGGCTTCGTTGGCGTTGGCATAGATGCCCGCGCCGATGCCCGCACCCTTGGCGGCGCCCACCGAGCCGTCCGTGTTGTAAAGTTCGATGGTCGCGCCCGACACCCCCGCGAGCGTGTCGCGGAAGAGGGCCGATTGGAACATGTTCGCCAGGCCCGCGTGAATCTTATTCACCTTCAGGCCCATCTGTTCCATGATTTCAATGCCGTACTGGAAGGAGAACACGATGCCCTCCTGCGCGGCGCGCAGCAGATGCCGGCGGTCGTGCGTATTGAAGCTGAGCCCGTGCACGCTGCAACCCGTCTCGCGGTTCTCCAGCATGCGCTCGGCGCCGTTGCCGAAAGGCAGGATGCAAACGCCGTCACTGCCGATGGGAACCTGCGCGGCCAGCGCGTTCATGTCGGCGTAGGACATGCCCTCCGGGGCCACGTTGTGGCGCATCCAGGAGTTCAGCACGCCCGTCCCGTTGATGCAAAGGAGCACGCCCAGGCGGGGATCCGCGGCCGTATGGTTCACATGCGCGAAGCAGTTCACGCGCGATTTGGGGTCGTGTGCAACCTGGCCGATGACCCCGTACACCACGCCGGAGGTGCCGGCGGTAGAGGCAATCTCACCGGGATTGAAGACGTTGAGGCTGAGCGCATTGTTGGGCTGGTCGCCGGCGCGGTACGTGACCGGAATGCCTTCCGGCAGGCCGAGCGATTCGGCCGCGCGCTTGCAAAGCAGGCCCTGTACGCCGAAGGTGGGCTTACGCTGCGGCAGCACCGTCTCGTCGAAGCCGAAGTAGTTCAGCAGGGGAGCGCTGGGCTCGTCTTTCTCGAAGTCCCAGAAGATGCCCTCCGACAGACCGCTCACCGTGGTGCACACAGATTCTGTCAGCCGCATGGCGATATAGTCGCCGGGCAGCATGATTTTCCAGATACGTTTATACAGTTCCGGCTCATTTTCCTTCACCCAGGCTAGTTTGGCGGCGGTGAAGTTGCCGGGAGAATTCAGCAGATGGCCCAGGCAGTAATCCTCGCCCAGGGCTTCGAAGGCCTTCTGGCCGTAAGGCACGGCGCGGGAGTCGCACCAGATGATGGACGGGCGCAGCACGTTCATGTGACGGTCTACGCAAACCAGACCGTGCATCTGGTAAGAAATGCCGATGGCTTTGATGTCAGAAGGGGAGATGGCCGCCTGTTCCAGCACGCTGGCGGTGGCCAGTTTCAGATTGCCCAGCCACATGGCCGGGTCCTGTTCTGCCCAGCCTTGCTGGTGGGCGATGATAGGCGCCTCGTTTTTAGGAAAGAAGTCTGAGGCGACGCATTTGCCGCTTTCGGCCTCTACGAGGGAAGCTTTCACAGATGAGCTACCAATGTCGTAACCTAAGAGGTACATGGTTAAATGGTTTTAGCAATAACGTACAAAGGTAACATTATCTTTCAAAAAACCCAAATTATCTTTACCTTTGTAACCCTCCGGGGTGTAGCGCAGTTGGTAGCGCATCTGGTTTGGGACCAGAGGGTCGCAAGTTCGAGTCTTGTCACCCCGACATGGTAGATGCACTGAATATCAGAAAATCTTTCGGCACCGTGGAGGTGCTAAAAGGCGTGGACCTGTCCATCGCTCCCGGTGAACTGGTGGCCATCATGGGTGCCTCCGGTGCCGGAAAATCCACCCTGCTGCAGATCCTGGGCACTTTGCTGGCCCCGGACGCCGGCTCCCTCACCATCGACGGCACCGACGTGCTCGCCCTCAGGGGCAACGCCTTATCGGCCTTCCGCAATCAGCGCATCGGCTTTGTCTTCCAGGCCCATCACCTGCTGCCGGAGTTCACCGCCGAGGAGAACGTGATGATGCCCGCCCTCATCGGCGGCGTCTCCCCGAAGGAGGCGCGTAAGAAGGCCGATGAACTCCTGGAAGCCGTCGGCCTCGAAAACCGCGCCTCGCACAAGCCCTCGGAGCTCTCCGGCGGCGAGCAGCAGCGCGTTGCCATCGCCCGCGCCCTCATCAACACCCCCGCCATTGTCTTCGCCGATGAACCCACCGGCAACCTGGACTCCCACACCAAGGAGGAAATCCACCAGTTGCTGCTGGACATCCGCAAACAAAGGGGCCAAACCGTTGTCGTAGTTACCCACGACGCGGGTCTGGCCCAGCTTTGTGACCGTACCTGTCTTCTTCAGGACGGTTCCTGGAAGTAGTTACTCGCTATCCGTATTCGGTTTAACAGGATGCTTTCCGAAGCCTCCCGGCTTGTTACCGGGACCGTTCGGACGTCCTCCCTGTCCCAGACGGTTGATCTGCTGGTGGCGGAACTTTTCTTCGGCCAGAAACAGTTTGGCAACCTTTTCTACGGGAAGGACTTTCTTATAGCGGGCAACTGCATCCGCTTCTAACTTTTCAGCCTTCTTCTTGCAGTCCAGATACTCGTTCAGGAGCTTCTCAACGTCCTTGCCTTCGAGACCGTTCTGCAGGTCCATGAAAGCCTTCATGGAAGCGGCGAATGCCTCCCGGCGTTTGTTCTGGATGTCGTTGTATACGGGCCAGAAGGATTGGGCTTCGGCCTCGGTGAGGTTTAGTTCAGAGGTGATGAAGGCAACTTGCTCGGCACGTACCTTCTCCCTCCACTGTTCGGCCCCCTTGTGATTCTGGGGCTGGGCAAAGGCCATCACGCTCATGAGCGCGGTGACGCAGAATACACTAATAAGCTTCTTCATCGCTTAATAACGCTAATTGTTCAACGGTAATATTGCTGGCCAGCAGATAGCTCCGGATGTCGTCGTCGGTGAGTTCCTCCGTTTCCTTGAGCTCTACCAGCCCGTCGGGATCCAGTGACAGGGCCAGATAGGAAACGTAGTCCCACGCCTCGTCCTCCGTCTTTGCGCTGGGACGGAGAATAAAAGTGCCGATGGTAACCAGAAGGACCAGCGAAGCGGCATAGGCCACATACGGGGCCAGCCGGGCAACGCCGCGCGGCGCAGCCGACTGCATTTCCCGCTGGGGGATCTGCTGCAGCCGCTGTTCCAGGTTCTGGAAGTATCCGTCGGGGACGGTTATGGAGTTTCTTTTGGTCATAACTGCTTACTTTGACACCTCGGAATCCGAAAGGTTTAATTTGATTTTTTCCTGCGCTATATGATAGGACGCCTTAAGGGCGCCGACGGAGGTGCCGGTGATGGCCGATATCTCCTCGTAGCTTAGCTCGTCCCACCAGCGCATGATGAAAACCTGCCGCTGCTTTTCGGGCAGACGGGCTACCGCCTTCGAGACTTCGCGCTCGGCGGCCGTGCCGTTGAAGAAAGGATCGGCCTGCACCTTCTGGGCGACGAGGTCATCGGCCGAAGAGAAGCGCAGCAGCGCGCGCACCCTTTCCTTCCGCAGGTAGTTGAGGGTTTCGTTCGTGGCGATACGCCACACCCAGGTATAGAGCTGCGCCTCCCCCCGGAAGGTGGGAAGCGCAGTCCATATCTTGAGGAAGATTTCCTGGAGCAGGTCGTCGGCGTCTTCGTGGGAGCCGACCATGCGGCGCACGTGCCAGTACAATCTTTCGGAGTACTGTTTTACGATGCTGTTGAATACCTGCTCAAGTTCTTCCATTTATTTCCGGCTGATGGCCTTCTTCGCAGCCTCCGCGATGTGCGGGGCGTCCAGGCCGTACGCGGCCATTAATGCAGAAGGTGTGCCAGACTGGCCGAACTTGTCTTCGCCGTTGACGAATTCGATGGGCGTCGGGAATTCCTTGGCGAGGGCCGATGCGACGGCTTCGCCCAGGCCGCCGGCCATGTTGTGCTCTTCGGCCACAACGATGGCGCCGGTCTTTTTGGCGCTCTTCACGATAGCCTCTACGTCCAGCGGCTTGATGGTGGCGATGTCAATTACATCGGCCTTGATACCCTCGGCCTCGAGGGCCTCGGCGGCCTGCAGGGCCTCCCACACGGTGTGACCGGTGGCGATGAGGGTGACGTCGCTGCCTTCATTCAGGACGATGGCCTTGCCGATGACGAAGGGTTCGTCCGGGTCCGTGAAGTTGGGAACGGAGGGACGGCCGAAGCGCAGGTACACGGGACCGTCGTACTGGGCGGCGGCGATGGTAGCCTGCTGGGTCTGGTTGTAGTCGCAGGGGTTGATGACCACCATGTCCGGCAGGGCGCGCATGAGGGCGATGTCCTCCATGGTCTGGTGCGTGGCGCCGTCTTCGCCCAGGGTGATGCCGGCGTGGGAAGAGGCAATCTTCACGTTGGCCTTACCGTAGGAAACTTCCTGGCGGATCTGGTCGTATACACGGCCGGTGACGAATTCGGCGAAGGAGCCGATGAAAGGAATCTTTCCGGTGATGGCGAGACCGGCGGCAGCGCCCACCATGTTGGCTTCGGCGATACCGCACTGGAAGAAGCGCTCCGGGAATTCGGCCGCAAAGGCGTCCATCTTCAGGGAGCCTTTTAGGTCGGCCGTGAGGGCCACGATGTTCGGGTTGGCCTTACCGGCGATCAGCAGACCTGCACCGAAACCGCTGCGGGTGTCTTTCTTACCTGTGTCTGTATATTTTTTCATATTAAAAATCTCCTAAGGGGGTTTCACCTAACTGTTTCAGGGCGTCTTCCAGCTGTTCGGGCTTGGGGACGGAGCCGTGCCACTTGTGGGTGCCGGCCATGAAGTCTACGCCGTGGCCCATTTCGCTCTTGAAGAGGATCATGGTGGGAACGCCGCTGCCCTTGCCGGCCTTGGCCAGTTCGTAGGCCTTGCCAATGGCATCGAAGTCGTGGGCATCGGCCACAATCACGCGCCAGCCCCAGGCTTCCCACTTGGCGGCGAGGTCTCCTTCGCCGGCGACCTCCTCTACGGGGCCGTCAATCTGCTTGCCGTTCCAGTCGGTCATGGCGATGAGGTTGTCCAGCTTGTGGTGGACGGCGAACATGCCGGCTTCCCAGATCTGTCCTTCCTCGCTTTCACCGTCGCCGCACAGGCACCAGATGAAATTGTCGTCCTTGTCCAGTTTCTTGCCGAGGGCCAGGCCGCAGGCGGCGCTCAGACCCTGTCCCAGGGAACCGGAGGCCTGGAAGATGCCCGGAAGACCCTTGCGGATGGAGGGGTGACCCTGCAGGCGGGTGCCCATCTGGCGGAAAGAGGCCAGCTCGCTCACCGGGAAGTAACCGGTGCGGGCCAGGATGGAGTAGTAAACGGGGGTCATGTGACCGGCGCTCAGAATGAACATGTCCTGCCCTTTACCGTCACGTGTCCACGTAGCGGGGTCATGCTTCATTTCGTTGAAGTACAGGGCTGTGAGAATATCGGTGGAGGACATGGAGCCGCCCGGGTGACCGGATTTGGCCATGCACACCATGCGGAGGATATCCCTCCTCACCTGAGTGGCGATGGTTTGGAGTTCTTTGGTAGATTTAGCCATAGTAGAAGGTTATAGACACTACAAATATACGGAAAAAACTCGTATCTTTGCACGTTATGAAGAATATCCGCAACTTTTGCATCATCGCACATATCGACCATGGCAAAAGCACCCTGGCAGACCGTCTGTTGGAACTCACCCAAACCCTGAGCGCCCGCGAGATGGAGAACCAGGTGCTGGACGACATGGACCTGGAGAGAGAGAAGGGAATCACCATCAAGAGCCACGCCATCCAGATGGATTACGTGCGTGACGGCCAAAAGTACCGGCTGAATCTGATTGATACCCCCGGCCACGTGGATTTCTCCTACGAGGTCTCCCGCTCCATCGCTTCCTGCGAGGGCGCCCTGCTGGTGGTAGATGCCTCCCAGGGTATCCAGGCCCAGACCATCTCCAACCTGTATCAGGCCATCGACCACAACCTGGAAATCATCCCGGTTCTGAATAAGATCGACATGGACAGCGCCCAGCCGGACGTGGTCCAGGACCAGGTATGCGACCTGCTGGGCTGTGAGCCCGAGGATGTGCTGCGGGTATCGGCCCGTACGGGCATGGGCGTGCAGGCTGTGCTGGACGCCATCGTGGACAAAGTGCCCGCCCCGAAGGGAGACCCTGAGGCCCCGCTCCAGGCCCTCATCTTCGACTCGGTGTTCAACCCGTTCCGCGGCATCATCGCCTACTTCAAGGTGGTGAACGGCTGCATGCGCACCGCCGACAAAGTGAAGTTCTTCTCTACCGGCAACGAGTACGAGGCCGAGGAAGTGGGCAACCTCAAGCTGAAACTGAACCCCACCGGGGAAGTCCGTGCCGGTGACGTGGGTTACATCATCACGGGCATCAAGGCCGCCGTTGAGGTGAAGGTGGGCGACACCATCACCCATGTGGAGGAGCCTTGTAAGGAGGCTATCGCCGGTTTCGAGGAAGTGAAGCCGATGGTTTTCGCCGGTCTGTATCCGGTAGATGCCTCCAAGTTCGAGGAACTGCGCGCCACGCTGGAGAAGTTCCAGCTGAACGACGCATCCTTTACCTACGAGCCGGAGAGCTCGCTGGCCCTGGGCTTCGGCTTCCGCTGCGGCTTCCTGGGCCTGCTGCACCTGGAAATCGTGCAGGAGCGCCTGTTCCGCGAGTTCAACATGGACGTTATCACCACCGTGCCCAACGTGTCGTACAAGGTGTACACCACCAAGGGAGAGGTGATTGACGTGCACAACCCTTCCGGGCTGCCGGCCCCTTCGGTGGTAGACCACATCGAGGAGCCCTACATCCGCGCCCAGATTATTACCAAGAGCGATTTCTACGGCCCCATCATGAAGCTGTGCATGGACAAGCGCGGCACTTTGATTGGTCAGCATTATATCACCACGGACCGCGTGGAGCTGAACTACGACCTGCCTTTGAGCGAGGTGGTGTTCGACTTCTATGATAAACTCAAGTCCATCTCCAAGGGCTATGCGTCCTTCGACTATCATGTGACGGACTTCCGCCCGGCCCGCCTGGTGAAGCTGGATATCCTCCTGAACGGAGACCCGGCCGACGCCCTTTCTACGCTGATTCACGAGGATCACGCCTACGACTTCGGCCGCAAGATCTGCCTGAAGCTGAAGGACCTCATTCCCCGTCAGCAGTTCGACATTGCCGTGCAGGCGGCCATCGGCGCCAAGATCATCGCCCGTGAGACGGTGCGTCAGGTGCGTAAGGACGTGACGGCCAAGTGCTACGGCGGTGACGTCACCCGTAAGCGCAAGCTGCTGGAGAAGCAGAAGGAGGGTAAGAAGCGCATGCGCCAGATTGGTACCGTCCAGGTGCCCCAGAGTGCCTTTATGGCTGTTTTGAAACTTGATTAAATGAGCATTAAAGCCAGCATACAATCCATGCGCCTGCGCACGCTGCCGCTTTCCATGGCGGGCGTGCTGCTGGGTATTCTCCTGGCTGTGGCCGACTGGAAGGTAGACCCCTGGGTCGCCGTCCTCATCGTGCTCACCACCGTGAGCCTGCAAATCCTGTCCAACCTCTCCAATGAGCTGGGGGACGTCCTTCGCGGGACGGACACTGCCGAACGGGTGGGGCCGCAGTATGGGCTCAACTCCGGCGCACTTACCATCGGCCAGATGAAAAAACTCATCGGCCTGTTCGTCATTATCTGCATTGTCTTCGGCACGGCCATGACCTGGCGTGCCTTCGGCACCCTGTTCGAGCTCACGCCCATCCTCATTCTCATGCTGGGCGCGGCCGCCATCATGGGCGCCATGAAATACACGCTGGGCTCCAATCCTTACGGCTACCGGGCCAAAGGGGACTTCTATGTGTTCCTCTTCTTCGGCCTCGTGTCTGTGATGGGCGCCTATTTCGTTTGCACGCAGGGGGTGGGCCTGCACTGGAAGCTGCTGCTGCCGGCCGCCGGCGTGGGCTGCTTCAGCGTGGGCGTGCTCAATGTGAACAACATCCGCGACATGAAGACGGACGCTGTGAACCGCGTTACCGTTGCCATCAAGCTGGGTGCGCATAAGGCCCGCATTTACCAGACGGTGCTCATCGGCCTGGGCTGGGCCTGCATGATTGCCTACTGCCTCCTTTGCTGGCCGTCCTGGTGGCACTGGATCTGGGTGGTCACCTTCCCGTCCTTCGCTTTTCATATCAAGGGCATCTGGACGCTGGAAGACCGCGCGCTGGATCCCATGCTGCCGCTCCTGGTTCTGTCCACTTTTGCCCTGTGCCTGCTGATGGGCCTGGGCTTCTGCGCATATTTATTATAGGATGAAAACGATTTCCCGCATATTCTACAGAATGCCGGTAATCACCATGTTCATCGTGGGGGTTCCGCTGTTCTTCTTCCTGTTCGTGCTGGCCTACAGACCCTTCCGGGTAGACGAGCTCCTGGCAGTGGGTGCGGGCCGTTACACCCTGAACCTCATCATCTGCACGCTCATTGTGCTGGGCGTGGTTTCCCTGTCCCGCATGCTGCTGTTCCTGCTGCGGCACAAGATTGACCTGAACTGGACCCTGTACCTGATCTGGTGCCTGGGAGAGATGGTGGTTTCCGGCATGTTCATGTCCATTCCCATGGGTATTGGCTGGGGGAGTGTGCATCCTTATTTCTCGGTGATGTCCCACTGCGTGCTGTACAATGTGGGCATCCTGGTGTTTCCCATGGCCACCCTTACCATGGGGGTGCAGCTTTATGTCTTGAGCAAGCAGGCCAACCGCGCCGTGATTCCCGACGAAAAGACGCTCATCCGTTTCCACGACGACCAAAAGCGCCTGAAACTGGTAGTTTCCTCCGAGGCGGTGTTATATATTGAGGCCGAAGATAACTACGTGCACGTGGTGCACATGGATAACGGCAAGATCAAGGACTTCAACCTGCGCTGCTCCATGCGGTCCCTGGAGGATATTCTCCAGCGTCACGGCCTGGTGCGCTGCCACCGCTCCTACTTCCTCAATGCTGCCCATGTGGACCTTCTGAAGAAGGATGTGAACGGTTATGCTCTGGCTCAGCTGGACCAGGAAGGCGCTAAGGAGATTCCTGTTTCCAAACGTTATTATCAGGCGGTTACAGCCCTTCTTTAGTTTTCAATTTGCTTTGTAAAATAATTTATTTGATTGCGAATTGATACTTTTATTTGTTTTGCAGATAAAAGGTCGTAACTTTGCACCGGGCAATGAAGAAATCTTCATGTCCATTTGTTAAGTTCGTTTTATATACTCGGACGGTTTCCTTGGGGAGGGAGACCGTCCATTTTCATTGTACCCCTCACGCTGTGCTGGGGCGTTGTTTTTACAGTGTTCTCGTATAGTTTTTTTGGGAAAATTCCTGTAAAATTCGTATATTTGCACGTTTTAGAGTGAAAGATATTAACCTAACATTAGTTTTATGGCAGAGAATAAGAAAAGAGTCTATCGTTTCGGCGGTAAGCACGCCGAGGGCGATGGAAAAATGAGAGAGCTCCTGGGTGGCAAGGGTGCCAACCTGGCAGAGATGAATCTCCTGGGAATGCCTGTTCCCGCCGGCTTCACTATCACGACTGAATGCTGCACGGAATATTATCGTCTCGGTGGTGGTTACACCCCCGAACTCCGTAAGGAAGTGGCCGAGGCCCTCGCCGCTACCGAAGAGATCATGGGCAAGAAGTTCGGTGATGCGAACGATCCGCTGCTCGTGAGCTGCCGTTCCGGCGCACGTAGCTCCATGCCCGGTATGATGGACACCATCCTCAATATCGGCCTTTGCTCCGCTACCATCCCCGGTATGATCAAGAAGACGGGCAACCCCCGCTTCGTGTACGACGCCTACCGTCGTCTGATCATGATGTACTCCGACGTTGTGATGGAGAAGGCCGAGGGTATCGAGCCCGAGGACGGCATGGGTATCCGTCAGCAGCTGGACCGCATGATGGAGGATGTCAAGAAGGCCAACGGTTACAAGAGCGACACCGAGCTCACCGCAGAGCAGCTGAAAGACCTCGCCGAGGCTTTCAAGGTGCGCATCAAGGAAGTGCTGGGTGTTGAATTCCCGGACGATGCCCAGGCTCAGCTTTGGGGTTCCATCGGCGGCGTGTTCAAGAGCTGGAATGGTAAGCGCGCTATCCGTTACCGTCAGATCGAGCACATTCCGGACGACTGGGGTACTGCAGTGAACGTGCAGTCCATGGTGTTCGGTAACATGGGTGAGACCTCCGCTACCGGTGTGGCTTTCTCCCGTAACCCTGCCAACGGTGACAACAAGTTCTATGGTGAGTGGCTCATCAACGCCCAGGGTGAGGATGTGGTGGCCGGTATCCGTACCCCCAACCCCCTGAACGAAGCTACCAAGAGCGAAAAGAACAAGAATCTGGCTTCCCTCGAGAAGGCTATGCCGGAAGTTTATAAAGAGCTGGATGATATCCGTAAGCACTTGGAAGAGCACTTCCAGGATATGCAGGACATCGAGTTCACCATCCAGGAAGGCAAGCTGTGGATGCTGCAGTGCCGTATCGGCAAGCGCACCGGTCTGGCTGCTCTCCAGATGGCTGTAGATATGGTTGAGGAAGGCCTCATCGACGAGAAGACCGCCGTGATGCGTGTGGCTCCCGCCCAGCTGGACGAAGTGCTGCACCCGATCCTCGATCCCGCCTCCGAGAAGAAGGCTGCCGTCCTGGCTCAGGGTCTGCCCGCTTCCCCGGGTGGTGCTGTAGGTCAGGTGGTGTTCACCTCCGAGGATGCCATCAAGTATGCCGCTGCCGGCAAGAAGTGCATCCTGGTTCGTGAAGAGACCTCTCCGGAAGACATCGACGGTATGCACGCTTCCGTAGGTATCCTCACCGAGCGTGGCGGTATGACCTCTCACGCTGCCCTCGTGGCCCGTGGTTGGGGTAAGTGCTGCATCGTAGGTTGCGACGCCCTCAAGATCAACTTCAAGGACAAGACCGTTACCTTCAACGGTGGCAAGGCCTACAAAGAGGGTGACTTCCTTTCCCTGAACGGTGCCAAGGGTCTGGTTTACGAAGGTGCCATCGACACGATGGACGCTTCCGAGAACCCGCTCTTCGCCAAGTTCATGACCATGTGCGACAAGTTCCGCAAGCTGGGTATCCGCACCAACGCCGACACGCCGGAAGATGCCGCCCGCGCCCTCAAGTTCGGCGCCCAGGGTATCGGCCTGTTCCGTATCGAGCACATGTTCTACGGCCGCAACAGCGAACTCCCGCTGTCCAAGCTCCGTAAGATGATCCTCTGCGACACCGATGCAGAGCGCAAGGAAGCCCTCGCAGAGCTCGAGCCTTTCATGAAGGCCGCTGTGAAGGAGACCCTCCGCGTGATGGATGGCAAGCCGGTTGTGTTCCGTCTGCTGGATCCGCCGCTGCACGAGTTTGTTCCGCAGGGCGAAGATAAGAAGAAAGAGCTCGCCAAGGATCTTGGCATCACTGTACAGGAAGTGGAGAAGCGTGGTGCTTCCCTGCACGAGGTGAACCCGATGATGGGTCACCGTGGTGTACGTCTGCACGTGAGCTTCCCGCTCATCGCAGAAACCCAGTACCGTGCCATCTTCACCGCTACCGCAGAACTCCAGAAGGAAGGCCTGCACCCGCACCCGGAGATCATGATCCCTGTGACCATCTCCGCCCGTGAGCTCAGCTTCCAGAAGGCTATCTGCGAGAAGATCAAGGCCGAGGTTCAGGCCCAGCAGGGTACCCTCCTGGATTACCAGTTCGGTACCATGATCGAGATCCCTCGTGCTGCCCTGACCGCCGACCGTATGGCCCGCGAGGCTCAGTTCTTCAGCTTCGGTACCAACGACCTCACCCAGATGACCTTCGGCTTCAGCCGCGACGATATCGGTACCTTCATGGGTGACTACCTTGGCAACAAGATCCTCGACGCCGATCCTTTCCAGACCATCGACACCAAGGCCGTCGGCCAGCTCGTGAAGATTGGTGTAGACAAGGGCCGCACCCGCCGCGAGAACCTCATGTGCGGTATCTGCGGTGAGCACGGCGGTGATCCTAAGTCCATCGAGTTCTTCAACACCATCGGCATCAACTACGTGTCCTGCAGCCCGTTCCGCGTTCCTATCGCCCGTCTGGCTGCCGCTCAGGCCGAAATCAAGCAGAGCAAGTAAGCTCCTGCCCATACACTAAAAAAGCTCCGATTTTCTCGGAGCTTTTTTTTGTCATGCCCGACCTGATCGGGCATCTCTTTACAGCAACCTCGAAGCAATTTCGGAGAGCATGGAGCGCTCGCCCTTCTGGAGGAAGATGTGCTCGAAGAGGAACTGGCCTTTCATCTTTTCGCCCAGGTGGGTGAGGCCGTTGCTCCACTGGTCCAGGTAGGGCTGGTCAATCTGGAAGATGTCGCCGGTAAATACCATCTTGGTGCCCTGGCCGGCACGGGTGATGATGGTTTTCATCTCGTGCGGGGTGAGGTTCTGGGCCTCGTCCACAATGAAGAAGACCTTGCCCAGGGAACGGCCGCGGATATAGGCCAGCGGAGAAATGATCAGTTTGTCCTCTTTCAGGAGGTTGTCCAGTTTCTGGGCCTGCTTGCTGCCGGGTTTGAAGCAGTGGCGGATGACCTCCAGGTTGTCCAGCAGGGGCTGGATGTAGGGGCTCATCTTGCTCTTTTGGTCGCCGGGGAGGAAGCCGATGTCCTGCCCGCCCAGCACCACCGTCGGGCGCGTAAGAATAATCTGGTCGTAATCATCGGCCTGTTCGAGGGCCGATGCCAGCGCGATGAGCGTCTTGCCCGTGCCGGCGCCGCCCGTCAGGGAGACCAGCGGGAGGTCGGGGTTCAGGCAGGCGTCCATGGCGAACTTCTGCTCGTCGTTGCGCGGGCGGATACCGTAGGCCGATAAGCTGCGCACCAGCACGATGACCTCGCGCTTGGCGTCGTAGCGGGCGCAGACGGTTTCTCCGCCGAAGTTGAACTTATAAAGCTGGTTGGGCTTGGGCTCCCGGGCGCTCACTTCCAGCCAGGGCAGGCTGTTGTCCTGGCCGTAGCACAGACGCTGCAGGGCCTCGGAAGAAGCCTCCATTTCAATCACTTCCTTCTCCAGGGCATCCATCACTTCGTCGTCCATACGGTCTGTGAGGTAGTCCTGGGCTTCCATGCCGGCGGCAATGGCTTTCAGGCGCAGATTGATATCTTTCGTAACCAGGGCCACAAAGCGGTCCGGGTTGTTGTCTCTCACCCACATGGCGGTGGAAAGGATGCGGTGATCCGGAATGTCGTCCCGGAACAGGTCCTGAAACTCGGGGGCGAAGGGATGATTCGGCTCAATCTTGAGACAGCCCAACTTGCCGCCCAGGGGAACGCCGTGGGGACCGGCCTTCTGGCCTTCCACCAGCTCGCTCACCTGCCGCATGAAGGAACGTGCGTTAAAGTGGATGGTTTCGTCGCCTTTTTTGAACTTGTCCAGTTCTTCGATGACCGCGATGGGAATCACGATGTCATTGTCCTGGAACTGTTTGACACTCTGATAGTCGTGCAGGATGATGTTGGTGTCCAGCACGAAGATTTTTGCCTTGGACTTAGTCTTCACCTTCCAACGTATTTAAGAGGGATTCGAGAATTTGCGGGATTTCTACTTTTTCGCTGATCTGAACGCCGGGCTGCCCCTCCCTGGGATGGCCGATGGGGAAATAAACCACATCCTGGAGGATGAGCTCTGCGTCCACGTAGTCGTAGTCGATATCGGCAATCTGAATGAGCACGCCGGGCACCTCGCCGAAGAGCACGCGCACGGGCTTCTCGTTGCCGTAGGCCTTGCAGATATCGCCAATGCAGACATCGGCCCCGACAGCGGTGGTCATCGTGCGGAGGGCCGACATAAGCCCGCCGTCGCCGACGGTGACGCCCGCCTTGACGATGCCGTCCTCCACCAGCTCGCGCACCACCTCATAGCAGTCCATGAAGTAGTCGGCGTCCTGGATGTCCGGCGCGGTGGAAGGGGTTGAGCCGATGGCCTGGGACAGCGCGCTGCCGCCCAGACGGAAGTCGCACGGGTCGAAGGGGATGAACAGGAGCCAGTCCTGCGCCTCCGGAACCAGGCTGGCCGATACCTTGCGGCGACGGGACATGTGCGGGTTCACGGTGCGGTACGGAAGGTCCTGCATGAGGCTTTCCTCCTCAGGGACGTCTTCGTCCGACACGGCCACGGTGGCGGCCTTGAAGCTCACGGACGGCGCCCCGCTGGTGAGGCTGTATTTCTCAATCTTGACGCCCAGGGCGTCGATGTAGTTGCAGGTTTCTTCTACGGAGGCGTAGAAGGCGGCGGCCAGGCCGATTTCCTTGGCGTTCCACTTCCAATCGGCCTTCAAAGAAAGGTCTCCCAGGCGGAAATGCCCGCCCATCCAGATGGCGTCGATGAGGGCCTGCGCCACCTTCCCGGCCGAATAGGGTCCGGCGAAGGGAATGGGCAGCTCGCGCTTCTCCAGGTAGTCTACCAGCTGGGCGTAGCGTTCGATGAGGGATTCGTCGTAGGTGAAAGTGTCGGGAGCAAGATCCTCCCGTTCGTCGGCCAGGGTGAGGGATTCGGTATCCGGCTCCGGCAGGGGCTCTGCCATGCATTCGCGCAGCATCTTCCCCGGCGTGAGCGGCATCTGTACACCATCAATGATGTACGTGCTGTTTATCAGGTCCGTTTTCCCAGTCATGCCTCAAATTTAGGCATTTTTTCGTAGAATGACAACAAATCTCCCCGTGGCGGGGCATCGCATGGGGCATAATCACCACGCGCGGACACCAGAATGGGCAAATCCGTGTCCGGACGGCGTTTTTAACCACGCGCGGACACCAAAACGCCGGAACGGTGTCCGGACGGCCCTGGCTCCTGGCACTGGTGGGGCGGAGGAAAAGACATTTTTTTGTATCTTTGTGTTACCATGGAGACAGGGTTCACAGAAGCAGGATACCAGGCGCTGGTGGAGGATATCTTCCGGCGCTTTCCTTCGGTGCAGAAGGATGGGTTCAGTGCCGGGGCGTACAAGCCCGGGCTGGAGCGGATGCAGGCCTTCGAAGAGGCCCTGGGGCATCCCACAAGGCAGTTCCGAAGCATTCACATAGCCGGGACCAACGGCAAGGGGTCTGTGTCCAACATGCTGGCATCGGCCCTGGGGGCATGCGGCCTTAAGGCCGGGCTGTTCACCTCGCCGCACCTGCTGGACTTTCGCGAACGGATGGTGGTGACTGCGAAGGAAGGCCCCGCCGAGCTCATCTCCAAGGAATACGTCTTCGACTTCCTGACGAAATGGTTGCCGTGGATCACGGCGCACAGCCTTTCCTTCTTCGAAATCACCACCGGCCTCGCGTTCAAGTGGTTCGCAGACCAGAAAGTGGACGTCGCCGTCATCGAGACAGGCCTCGGCGGGCGGCTGGACAGCACCAACATCCTGGAGCGGCCGCTGCTGACCGTGGTCACGTCCATCGGCCTGGACCACATGGCCCTGCTGGGCAACACGCTGCCGCAAATCGCCGCCGAAAAGGCCGGCATTTTCAAGGCCGATGTCCCCGCGCTGGTGGGGGAACGCATCGCCGAAACCGCCCCAGTGTTTGAGACAAAGGCGCAGGGCCTGTGCCCGCTGTTTTTTGCCGATGAACTCCAGCCTGCCCTCTGGAGCGAGCAGGACGTTATCTGCGAGGCCATGGACCTGCAGGCCAGCATCCAGCGGAAGAACCTCCGGACCGTGCTCGCCGCGCTGGACATCCTGCGGCAAAGCTTCAAACTGGACAACGACGCCCTCCGCGAAGGCATCGTGCACACGGCCCGCAACATGGGCTTCCACGGGCGCTGGGAGCGGCTTTCCACGCAGCCGTGCGTCATCGCCGACATCGGCCACAACGCCCACGCCCTGCGGCACAACTTCGCCCAGCTGGAGGAGGCCCTCCGCAGCGGGCGTTATGCCTCGCTCATTGTCGTCTACGGCATTATGGCCGATAAAGACCTCGACGCCATCCTCCCCTTGATGCCCCGCGAGGCTACCTACATCTTCACCACCCCCGACACCCCGCGCGCCCTCCCGGCCGAAGAGATTCTGAAGCGCTTCGATCAAGCGGAGAAAGCTATGGCCATATCGCCCGTAAAGGATGCCGTGAAGCACGCGCTGTCAATCGCTCAGGACAATACCCTTATTTATATAGGCGGAAGCACCTTCGTGGTAGCCGATGCCCTGCCGCTTTTTTGAAGGGGCATAGATGTTGAATAATGAGCACTAAAACGATGCTTATGAAACGCACACTCATTACCTGTGTGCTGGCAATTCTTGCCGGTGCATTCCCGCTTTTTGCGCAGTCGGACGGCCATGTCCTCACGGACCTGTGGAAGCAGTATGAGAAAGCCGCCAAGTCGGACCTCCCGCAGTCGGAAGCCAAAGCCCTGGCCCGGATCAAGGAGGAGGCCATGAAGCAGCACCTCCCGGTGGACTTCTACGACGCCGCCACGGCGTACGTGCGCGCGGTGCAGCGCCGGGACTGGAAGCAGCGGGATACGCTGGAAAAGACCCTTGCCAAGGAGGTGGAGGCTTTTAACGAGCCCATTGTCACCTTCCTGTGGAAAGCGTACTGGAAGTATGAGTCCGACAAGGAACTGGAAACCTATGTGAATGCGCATCCCGAGGGCTTCAAGGGCTGTCATCCGGCCCTGCACAGAGGCATCGAGCATTATCTGAACGGCAGCCTGAAGCCGTTCATCCGCACCGACCGCGAGTATGCCCTGTGGCGTCTTAACTCCGACGCGCTGAAGGAGGAAGTGGCGGGCGTGTACCCGAATGAAGCCATCTGGGAGCTGATTTCCCTGGGTGGGAAGGACTTCCCGGAAGATAAATGGGCCGATGAAATCGCAGCCTGGCAGGCCCTGGCCGATAAGTATGCCGACAAAGCCTTCGCCCTCTACCCCATGGCCGAAGTGATGGACCGCCGTTTTGAAAAGCTGAACCGGGACAACGCCGGCAGTGATGCGTTCAAGCAGCTCTACGACGAAGTCGCCGCCCTCGAAAAGAAGCGGAAAAGCTATAAGGGGGCCGATGAAGTGCTGCTCAAAGGCTGCGACACCTTTGCCAGTCTCGCCGACAGACTGACTAACCAGTCGTTGGGCGTTGCGGCTACAGAGAAGCAGTTTTTAGTCATTTTCCGTAATCTACAGCAAGCATCTGTAACGCTGTGGGACGGTGATAAGAAGATTAAAACGTGGAGTGTTGAGAACCCTGTTGGCTCTTTTTATGTGCGGGATACGGTAAAACTGGATATCCCTGTATTGCCGGATAGCGATTATAGTCTGGAGGCTAAATCCGGGAAGGAAACAGCACGTTATACCTATTGGCAGTACAGTCTTTCCATGGCCCAGCGCTACGATGCCCGGGGTCTCTGTGTCTACGTAGCCGACTGCAAGACCGGCATTCCGCTTCGCAGCGTGAAACTCATCCTGACAAAGAATGGGAAGGAAATAGCAAACACTACTGTCAAGCAGGATGGCTTTACTCCGCTGCCGGCTTCCTTTGCCAAATATGTCAAGGACAAGAAAGTCGGCTATAGGATTCAGGCGCAGGATGGTGCGCGGAAGTCGCGCTCGGAGTTTCTCGTAAATAGTGATTACGGAGCAACAAGAAATGATGATTCTTTTCATTATAATGTCTACAGAGATCGTGGCGCATACAATCCGGGTGACACCCTGCAGTTCAAGACCGTCGTTTTTGACAAGAACATGAAGGTCGTTCCGGGAAATAAAGTGAAAGCGGTACTGCTTGACAGCGAATGGGAAGGCGTTGACACACTTTCACTTGTTACCAATGAGTGGGGCTCCGCTTCTGGCAGTTTTGTCATTCCGGCCGGCCATAGAAATGGAGAATGGCGCCTTGATATAAATGGTTCGTGGGAAGACGGTTTCGTTGTTGATGAGTTTGTTCTGCCTACGTTCGATTTGAACTTCGATCCGCTGGATGAACTGTATTTGGTTGGAGACGATGTACCAGTAAGCGGAAAGCTGGTCAGTTACTCCGGTCACAAGCTCAATGGTGCCCGCCTCCGTGTGAAAGTGAGCCGTTATGGCAAACTCGTCAGCGAGGAAACCCTTGTTCCAGCAGCGGATAATACGTTTAAAACACAGTTCAAAGCGAAGGAGGATGGGTACTATACGGTGGACGTAACCGTGACGGACGCAACGGGTGAAACGCATTCCTTCAATAACGATTGTTATGTTGGAGAGAATCTGGAGGTGAATATCCGTTTGCAGAATAGTGCGAATTCGGATTACGTCTTTTCGCAGAACAGGGTACGACTGGACTACCGGAGCTCTATGCGAGGTGTCGTGGAAGAAAGCCTGGTTAAGGTGATAATCAAGGTTGGGGATGGCCGCAACGATGACACTCGACTTCCCGTTCGATATGAACTGACTACATTGGACGGGCGTGTTCTCTTAAAGGGTGAATCTGTCTCCGGAGAGCAGGTTTCCTTGCCGCTTCCCGGCAGTGGACGGTATCTGATAAAAGCCTGTGCGTCGGCGCAAAAGAGCGACGGAAAGACGGTAGAGGGCGAATCGACGGCAACCGTGTATTGTCTGCTTCCGCAGGAGAAGTCGTTGAGCCCTGATATGAAACGTATTTTCGTTTCCGGTCCTGCAACAATTGCTTCCGGGAAGACCATTACGGCAAGGGTCGGCTCTTCTGAAGGCGATGCCTGGACGATCGTGACTCTCTATGATAACAAACTGAATGTGCTGGAAAACCGTATGCTCCGCGTGAGGGATGGAAGCGTTGAAGACCTGTCTTTTGCCTACAGGAAAAGTTATCCGGATGCCGTACGTCTTGAGATATTTTACTTCATAAATGGGTCTTATGTCCATTATTCCCGTATCTATCGACGGGAAAAGGACAAGTATTCCCTTCCGCTGCAGTTTACCCGTTTCACGGATAAAGCCTATCCCGGAACGGAATACAGCTTTACGGTTAACACAAAAACCGGGGTAGAGGCCCTGGTCGCTGCCTGGGACAAGAGCATGGACGCCATTGCTGAAAACGAATGGCCGCTGGTGAAGCAGACGGACGATTTCGTTACAAGCCCTCATTTGGTATGGACATCAGGGCGCCTTGGAGATCTGATGGTTGATGACGAGCTGGCGGATCGAATGGTTAGCCTTAAAGCAATGGCAAATGCGGATTTGATGTTCTCTTCAGATCCAGTTTATATAGAGTCTGCGGTTCACATGGACATGATGATGCCGGAGAACGTCCGCATCCGCGAAGAATTCGCATCGGCCCTCACGTTCCAGCCGCATTTGTACCCGGAGAAAGACGGCACGCTGCACTTCAAGTTCCGCACGTCCGACAAGCTCTCCACCTACTACGTCCGCGTGTACGCGCACGACAAGCAGATGCACAACGCCATCGTGGAGAACGAGATGGTGGTGTCGCTGCCCGTGAAGGTGGACATCCGCGCGCCGCGCTACCTCTACGCTGGGGACCGCTACGACGCGGTGGTCACCGTGTCCTCCATCTCCGACGAACCCGTGAGCGGGACGCTGTTTTTACGGGCCGATGAAAAGGTGCAGTCCGTCCCCGTAACCGTGAACCCCGGTGAAACCGTGTCCCACAGCTTCGCCGTGACTGCATCGGAGGGGGATCTCACCCTCACCGCCTCCTTCTCGGCCCCGGCCTTCTCCGACGCCATGCGCGTTCAGGTGCCCGTGTACCCCGCCGCCCAGCAGCTCACCGAGGCCCACTCGGCCGTGCTCCTTCCGGGCATGGACCGCGACGCCCTGGTGCAGGAGCTCCGCGGCCGCTTTGTGAACGTGCCGGGGGCATCGGCCTCCCTCCGCGAGATTTCCGTCCTGGACATGGTGCGGGACGCCATCCCTTCCCATGTGGAGCCCAAGAATAACGACGTCCTTTCCCTCTCCGAGGCCTGGTACGTCGGCCTCATGGCCTCGCGCCTGAACGGCACCGCCCCCGAGACGGGCGACCTCCTCGCGCGCATCCTCGCCTGCCGCAACGCCGACGGCGGCTTCGGCTGGTTCGAAGGCATGAACTCGAACCCCATGATCACGGCTGTGGTGTTGGAGCGCCTGGCTAAGCTGCGGGACCGCGGCTTCGAGGTGCCGGATGTCACGGATGCCGTCAAATACCTGGACAAGACCCAGTTCGCCAAAGACCGTCCTATCTGGCTGGGCGGCCTCAGCCTGGAACAGTACGCCTACGTACGCTCCAGGTACAGCGAAGTGCCCTTCACCGGAAAGACCCCGAAGATGAAGTTCAACACAAAGGGCCGCGTGCTGGCAAAGGCCCGCCACCTGCTGATGCTCCGGAACCTCCTGGAGCGCGAAGGCGGCCTGGCGCTCGCCAAGGCGTGGGGCGTGAAGCTGGGAACCGCCGCCAAACTGCGCAAATCCATTAAGGCCGACACGAAGTCCCTCCTGGAATACGCCGTGAAGCACCGCGACGGCGGGTACTACTACCCCAACGCCGTCATGCCCTGGCGCGGCCTGCTGGAGAGCGAAGCCTATGCCCACGCCCTCCTCGCAGAGCTCCTGACGGCTTCCTCTGAAGAGGTGGCCGATGGCATCCGCCTCTGGCTCATGCTTCAGAAAGAAACGCAGCAGTGGGACGCCGAGCCCGCCTATATCGATGCCATTACGGCCGTGTTAGACGGCTCTGAGGCCTTCCTGAATACCAAAGTGCTGGCCCTGACGGCCTCCTACGAGGCGCCGTTCAGCGAAATCAAAGCCGCCGGCAACGGTTTCACCGTGGACCGCAAGTTCTTCCGCGACGGCGTGGAGATCCAGCCGGGAGACAGCGTGAAAGTGGGAGACAAGATTACGGTGCAGTACCAGATCTGGAACGCCGAGAACCGTTCCTTCGTGAAACTCACGGCCGGCCGCGAGGCGGCGCTGCAGCCTGTGCAGCAGCTCTCCGGGCTCATTTCCTATAATGGCTACCGCAATGTGAAGACGGCCGTTACCGAGTACTACTACGAGAGTTATCCGGAAGAAAAAACTACTGTGAAGGAAGAATTCTTCGTAGAGCGGGCCGGTGTCTTCCAGGCTCCGGTGCTCACCATCGAGTCCCTCTACGCCCCGCACTACCGGGCCAACAGCGCAGCGCGGAATGCCCTGCAGGTACAATAACAGGCCGGGAATGACGAAAAAAAAAAGCAGTCCAAAACGGACTGCTTTTTTTTGTGTGGGCGGTGGCGGATTCGAACCGTCGACCCTCTGCTTGTAAGGCAGATGCTCTGAACCAACTGAGCTAACCGCCCGAAACGGGAATGCAAAGGTAGTAAGATTTTTCAAGAATCCAAAAAATTCTTACTTCAGGCTTTGCTTGAATTCCGTAGGAGTGGAGCCGACTATATCCTTAAAGTTGCGCCAGGCCGTGGTTCTGGAGCGGAAACCCGCATTGAAAAAGGCCTCCTGGATATCCAGATCGGGGTTTTTCTTCAGCTGCGTCGCTACGCTCTTCACGCGCTTGGTATTGATATAATCTTTGAAGCCCATACCGGTTTCCTGCTTGATAATGCGGTTGAGGTAGGTGATATTGGTGCCGGAAAGGCGGGCGAGCTCCGACAGGGACAGGTCCGGGTCTCTCCAGGCTTCCTGCTTGTCCATGAGCTGGCATACGCGGGACCACAGGCCGAATTCGGGCATGGGGCCGTCCAGGGGGGTAATTTCCGGGATGGGGCTCATCGCCAGTTCCGGGGCGTCGTCCTCTTCCGTGTGCGGCGGGCGCAGACGGTCGCTGAGCTCGTACTCCGTGGACTGGTAATAGAAGGTAGAGGCCAGCAGCGGAAGCAGGGCCATCAGGATGGGCGAATAGGTGAGCATGAGCACAATGTGCACTACGCAGATGATGGTAAGGCCGAGGCTGTAGCCGATAATCCAGCCCAGCGTGGCGCTGCTCTTCTTATAATTGTAGGGCAGCCAGAACAGGATGAGGCAGTAAGGGGCCATCGCAAAGAGGCTGACGAGGCGTACCGCTACGTCGGGCTGATTGGCGTTCTCCCAGACCGAAGCGGGGTTGGGGAGGGGTGTCCACTGGCCGATGAAGAAGAGGAAAAGGATGAAGAAAACGGCCACCGGCGCGAAGAGGATGCAGTAATGCTTGGGGTTCAGCCAGTCCTGACGGACAACAGTGATGGGGTACAGCGTCATCACAATGTGCATACTCATGTATACCAGGCCGATCCAGGGATTCAGCAGGGGCGGGTTTTCTCCGCCCTCCGGCGTGCTCATGTTGAACAGGAGCACAAACATGGCCAGAAGGCCGCTTATAAAGGAGCCGACCGATAGGAGCCAGCGTGCTTTGTCGTTGCTTTCTTGTTTTCTTAGCCTTAGTTGGAGCGTGCAAATGAAGCACGTTGTCATTTCGGCTGCTGTGGTTATAAGTGCTAGTAAAAACAGTTTATTCATCTGCTTTTTTTACTCATTTTTACAATATGTTTCAAAATTAGGTAAAAAAACGGACATTTCCCAGTAATAATATCGATTTTGAAACACAAGACCGTCGCTTGTTGATTACCTTTGTTTCAGAAACTAATCACAGAAATACTATACATTTACTTAAACTATGAAGTTTAAAGACTCCGCCCGATGTCATTAGAGGATGACGCTGGCGGAGTTTGTTACGCTAAAGCGGACAGATGCTGTATTTCCCTCCTCGTCCACGACGGTAAGGACGTGCTGCCCGGGCGCGGGCGTCAGGCGCAGTTCGTGCTGCAGGCTGGTTTCCCCGACATAAGTGTTGTCCAGATGCCACCAGAGGGTGGCGTCGGGCCGATGGTGCGCCGCGCGGAACACAATCCCTTCGACCTGCCCGCTGAGCTGACGCGGGGCCGACAGCACCGCACCTGCCTGCGGATAGATGAATTGCACGGCCGATGCACTCCGATGCATCGTGGCGCCGGTATACTCCGGATGATGGGGCCGATAATACCATTCCATGGCCGGCGGCAGCACAAATTCGCCGCTCTGGTGATACGGGCAGGTCTCGGAGTCCAGCCCCGCCGCCGGGATGCGCATCTGAGTCCCCGGACAGTTTGGGCCTGCCAGCATGCCGGATATTTCGCATACCTTCGCCACCTTGTCATCCCGAGCGAAGTCGAGGGATCTCCCCGGTTCGGAGAACCACTCCTCCGAATACGGCAACAGATTCAGCACATCAAACAGCACCGGGCCGGCGGTGCGGGCGCCGGTAAGGCCCGGAACACCGTGACCGTCGGCATTGCCGGCCCATACGCCAATGGTCCACTGCGGCGTCATGCCCACGGCCCATGCATCGCGGAAGCCGTAGCTTGTGCCCGTCTTCCACGCGGCCTTGCGCAGGGAGCGGATGAGCCTCCAGTCCAGTTCGTCGGGGCGGTTTACTTCCTTCAGCGCTTCCAGCGTGTACCAGACGGAAATGTCGTTCTGAGAATCGCCAGTGACGAAGAATCTTGAATACGCCTCTGTGATTTCAGTTAACCGGGCCTCGGCCCCGCCCAGAATGAGCGAGAGGCCATAGTGCTCCGGCGCCTGCGTTAGCGTAGTGAGTCCCGCCTCTTTCAGCAGGGCGTGGAACTTGGGCACGCCGTACCGGCGCAGCAGGAATACAGACGGCACATTGAGGGACCGGGCCAGGGCTTCGTTCGCGGGAACGGCCCCGTAGAACTGCCGGTCAAAGTTCTGGGGAGCGAAGCCGCCCAGGTTCACCGGAATGTCCGGCAGCAGCGTCTTCGGTAAAATCACCCCTTCCTCCAGGGAAGCCGCGTAGAGGAACGGCTTCAGGATACTGCCCGTGGAACGGGGCGCGGCAGCAATGTCCACCTGCTTGCCGGGACGGTCCCGGTAGGGGGAAGCATTGCCCACATAGGCCACCACTTCTCCCGTGGTGTTGTCAACGACTATAGCTGCCAGGTCGGCGATGCCTTCCCGGGCCAGTTCGTCGGAGCGGCGGTTCACTGCCGTCTCCACGGCCTTTTGCAGCGGAAGGCGCAAGCTGCTATGGGTGCGGACCCCCTTCGGGCAGCCTTCCACATAGTGCGAAGCCCAGGACGGCAGCGGCAGGGGCGCATCCGGCAGGGGCTCTTCCAGGGCTGCGGCGTAGGTGTCGGCATCCAGATCTCCGTGCTCCAGCAGGCGCTTCAAAAGGCGGTTTCGCTTGGCCAGGAGTTCCTCACGGTTTTTGCCGGGGTGCATGGAGGCGGGGGCGTTGGGCAGCACCGCCAGGGTGGCCGCTTCTCCCCAGGAGAGTTCCGCCGCCGGCCGGCCGAAGTAACGCCAGGACGCGGCTTCCAATCCCACCACATTGCCGCCAAAAGGCGCGTGGGAGGCATACAGGGCCAGGATGTGCTTCTTGCTGTAACGTAGTTCCAGGCGGGTGGCCAGCACGGCTTCCACCATTTTCTGCCACAGGGTGCGCTCTTTCTGGCGGGACAGGCGAATCACCTGCATGGTTATGGTACTGCCGCCGCTCACCACATGGCCGTATCTGGCATTGTCTACGGCAGCGCGCACCAGGGCGGCCGGGTCCACGCCGGGATGCCATCGAAAGCGCCGGTCCTCGAACTGGACGAGCGCCGTGGCAAAGCGGGCGGGCACCGTGTCGCAGGGCGGGAAGCGCCACTGTTCATCGGCCGCAATACGTGCTCCCAGCAGCTCTCCTTCGGCGCTCTCCACCACGGTGGAATAGGGCGTGTCGGGGAACAGCTCCCGGGGAAGGCACAGCAGCCACGCTGCGAACAGCGTGGCTGCGATGGTTAAAGCTATTTTCTTACTGCGTGACACTGACGGTACCGCTGGCGGTGCTGCCGTTAATGGCAGCATTGTACATGGCCTGGCAGTGGACGGCGGGCAGGCTGTAGCTGCCTTCGTAGGCGGCACGCAGCTGCACGCGGAAGGTCTTGCTGCGCTTGGTGGGCAGGGCGAAGAACCAGTCTACGCGGTCGTCGCGGATGTCCTTGTAGTCGTAGCTGTCCTCGGTGGCAGCGCTGCCGGTGAGACGGTCGTTCACAATCTCCCAGCCGGAAGGAATGCCCATGGACAGGGCCAGGTTCTTCAGCTCGATGTTCGCGTTGCCCTTCACGGTAACAACAGCCGTGAAGCGGGTACCCTGGGACAGGGTGGCGGGGTTCAGGGCCGTGCCGTTCTCGTTCAGGTATTTCACCTCCACGTTCAGGCCGTTGGAGACGGCCGTCTGCAGGGGCTCGTGCACCTCGGTGAGGCTGGTAATGAAGAGCTTGCCTTCAGAGAGGTTCTCCACCACGGTGGGCCCGGAAATCTTCTGCGACAGCACGGAAGCGGCGCTGGCCACCTCCTGGCCGCCCACCTTCGCGTGGATGGCGCTGCTGCCCGTCTGCTTGAACAGGTGGTCGTAGGCGATGGCGGTGAAGGCGCTTTCCTGCGTGGAGAGCTCGCGCGGGGTGACATCGGCCATCAATACGAAGGCGTCGGCCACGCGGCCGTTCAGCGCGAGGGCCTCCACGGCGATCATGCGGTCGCGCAGGGTGGTGCCGAAGGTGAGCTCGTTGAACGCGTATTCGGGGAACTCACGCTTGCTGCCGTCCAGGAGGGCGTCGGCGAGGGAGGCCTTGCCGCTGAGGGCATAGGCCGATGCCAGCATCCACCGCGCCTGGTCGCCCAGGTCCTTGGCTTCGCGAAGGCGGTTCATGCCGGCGATGTTGGCCGCTCCTGCTACGGCCAGGGTGTACAGGCGGTAGGCCTCGTCCAGGTCAGAGAAGGCGGCGTTGCCGGCCTTGCGGTAGGCCTGGCTCATCTTCTGCTGGAAGCTTCTCCAGCTCTTGAGCACGCCGTTATTCACTTCGAAACCGGCCTGGGATGCCTCGGACAGGAACTGGCCTGCCATGGAAGATACCCAGGTGGAAGAAGTGCCGCCGGCCCAGTAGGAGAAGCCGCCGTCGGCCTGCTGACGGGAGTACAGGGACTTGATGTAGCCGGGGATGAGGGCCTTCGCCTCCTTGGCATCGGCCTCCGAGAGCATCGGAAGCAGGTGCAGCAGGGTGAGACCCTTCGAGCTCAGCTGCTCGGCGCAGCTGTAGGGATAGTTCTTCATGGAGAGGAAGAGGGCGTGCACGTCGACGGCCGGCAGGGTGGCCAGCTGCAGCGTGTTGCCGCTCAGGGTGGCCGATGCCTTCGGCTCCAGCTCCACGCGCTCAACCTTCGTGGTCACGGGATGCGGGTTGCGCACCTCCAGGGCCACGGTCTCGGAGGCTTTGTGGCCGCCGCCGCTGGCGGTGACGGTGATATGCGAGATGCCCTCGGCCGCGGAGGCCTTGAGCGGGAAGCGCAGCAGCTGGTCGCCCTTGCCGCTGAACTTCACCTTCTGCGTGCCGCCGCCGGTGAGGGGGCCATCGGCCTTCAAAGTAATGCTGGCCTCGCCCAGGCCGTCTTCCATGGCGAACACGTTCACTGCGGCTTCGACGGATTCATCGGTGCCCAGCACGCGCGGCAGGGTGGTGACCACCATCAGCGGGTTCTGCACGGGGACGGTCTTTTCGGCATGGCCGTAGGCGCCGTCGTGGCCGGCGATGAGCATCACGCGCACGCTGCCCACGTACATCGGCAGCTGCATCTTGAAGGTCTTGGTGCCTTTTTTCAGGGTTTCGGGGGCGCGGTAGATAACCACCGGGTTGAAGCGGTTGTCCTTGCGGGCGCCGCGCACGGCGTCTTCGTCACCGCCGATGGCTGCCAGCGGGGAGAAACGTCCGCTGAACGCGCCAATTACCTGGTCGTACAGGTCCCAGGTGTTCACGCCCAGGGCCTCGTACTTGTACATGCGGCTCCACGGATCCGGGGTCTTGAAGGCCGTCAGGTCCAGCAGGCCTTCGTCCACGATGGCCAGGGTGTAGGTCATGGGCTTGCCGTTCTTCTCGGAGATCTTCACCAGGAACGGCTCTTCCGGATGGATGACATCCGGCAGCTGAATCACCGGTTCCAGATGGGAGGCGGGGTTCTCCACTTTCACGCGCTGCACGCCGTACAGGCGCAGCGGGAGGTCGTTCGCGGCCGCTCCGTAAGGCTGCAGCAGCGTCACCTGCACGTACACGTTGGGCGCCATCTCGGGCGTCACCGTGAACGTCCACGGCGTATCCTGGGCCGATGTTGCCACCCACTCGCGGGTCATCACACCAGCCGTGTTCTCGATGCTTACCAGAGCCTTTCCGCCTTCGGCCGCCGGGATGTAGACGGTGGCCTTCTCGCCCACCTGGTAGGCGGGTTTGTCGGTGGAGAGGGTAATCATGGTCAGGGCTTCAGGGTCTTTTCTGTTGGCGCGGCCGCGGTATTCGGGCCAGTCCATGGTGAACTCGGCGCCGGAGATGTGGCCGGAGTTCGTGTCCCGCACCAGCACCAGGTAGCGGCCCCAGTTGGGGTAGTCCACCTGGAAGGAGAAGGTGGCATCCTGGTTGCCCACAGTGAGGCTGCCGCTCTTGACACGCTGGACGGAATTGCCGTTCACATAGGCGTCCAGGGAACCGCCGGCGTTGTCCCACCACCAGTTCCAACCGGTCTTGAAGATGCTGTATTCCACTTTGTGTCCCTTTACACGCGTGCCATTGGCATCTACCACGGCCAGGCGGAAGATGTGGGACTTGTCGGTTTCCAGGTATTCGCCTTCCGGCGCCTGGATACCTACATAGCTGCTGTACGGGGAGAAGGGCAGGGTCTCGGTGGTGAAGCTTTCGTCACCGCCGGGTTCCTCTACGCTGGTTACCACGAAGGCGCTCAGCATGCCGGGGGCGTTCTGCGCAGCGGGCAGGCTCACCTTGGCGTTGAGGCTGCCGTTGCCGTCCAGGCGGCCCTTGAAGAGTTCTTGTTCGTCGGCCCCGAACGTGGCGTTCGGCCGGTAGAAGCTATATTTCTCGAATCCCTTGAACGGGTGGCTGCCCGCTTTCTTCAGGGTAATCTGGGCACGGGCCGGGAGGTTGCCGGCGATGCCGCCGCTCAGCCAGGCTGCGCTCACGGGAACGGTGAGGGCTTTGCCGGCTTCCAGCACGGCGGGATACTCCGTGGTGATTTTCAGGCGGTTGGGCTTTACGGTCTCAATGTGCAGCACCTTGTGGAAGCTGCTGCCGCCCACTTTCAGGTAGGCGTTCCAGTAGCCGGTGGGGTCATCGGCCTTGGTGGGGATGTCAAAGCTGTAGAAGCCGTCGGTGCCCTTGCGGGTGAGCTTGGTGTAGAACTGTCCGGCCGGGGTGTACACCTCCAGGGTGGCGGGGTGTGCCGCCGGGAGGTTCTTGCCGCGGTCGGCCACGATGGCGCTCACATGCAGCGTGTCACCGGGGCGCCAGACGCCGCGCTCGCCATAGATGAAGGCCTTGATGCCTTCCTTGAGCACTTCACCGGCTACGTCAAAGCGGCTCATGGAGCGCTCGGCGCCGGAGGTGACCTTCAGGTAGGCGGTGCTGCCGCCGGCCCTGGCCACGACAGCGAAGGGCTTGCGGGAGATTTCAAGGGTGGCCAGGCCGTTGGCGTCGGTCTTGGCGGTGCCGATGGTCTGCAGCTGGAAGTCATAGACCTCCACGCTGGCTCCGGAGACGGGACCGGCGCTCAGCAGGTCGGTGGCAGCCACCCAGATGGTGTTGCCGCCGGCATATTCGGCCATCAGACCCAGGTCGCTGGAGAGCAACTGCACCATGGGGAAGCGGTCGGAGTCCATGTAGTAGGACGGCTTGGTGGGATCGTTGACCTCCTTCCAATTGTAGTTCTCCCAGTCGTAGAAGTTGTCCCAGTAGTAGGCGTTGGGGGTATCCCAGGCTTCTTCATCGGCCTTGGTGGGCTTGCCATCCGGCTTGTTCATGGCCTGCATCACTTCCTTGCCGCCGTAGAGGCTCTGGTCCAGGCGGAAGCTGATGCGCACGCGGTAGATGGCCCCGGGCTCCTGCTTGAACAGACCGCTCAGGTCCAGGGTGTGGGTATTCCACTGGTGCAGGTCCTTGGTGGCATCCAGGGCGATGTCGCCTTTGTAGACCAGGCGGCCGCTGCGGCGGATGCTGTTGCCGCCGTTGCCATCCAGGTCGTTATCCTGCAGGTACATCAGGATATTTTTCTCGTAAATCTTTACTACGCGCACTTCCACGGCGCTCAGGTTCACGGCGCGGAAGGGGAGGATGAGGGCCTGCTTGTCGGGCAGGATGCTGCCTTTCTTGAAGGGGAACTCCACGGCGGGCATTTCCTCTTTCTCCTTGAATACTTTCACGTAATCCTGCTCCAAAGCGGTGCCTTCCTCGTTCTTCAGGCCTTTGTCCAGGGTGAGTGTGAGGTCTCCTTCGCGGCCCTCAAAGTGCACGCGGACCACGTTGCCCACCACCTGCACATAGCTGCGGGCGGCTCCCTGGAGTTCCACCATGCCTTTTACGTTGGCATTGGCGGGGGTGTCGGTCAGCTCCACTTCCACGTAGCTGTCCACCACGGAGGCTTTCAGCACGCGGAACGCCAGGCCGTTGTCGGGCTCTTCCTCGTTTTTGACCTGCTCCTGGGCCTGGGCTTTGACGGTGATGCCAAAGTCAAAGCTCGCGGGTGCACCGGGGATCACCTTGCCCAGGGCGAACTTCACCTGGTACACCAGTCCCTCCCGGAGCGCACCCTCGGCGGGAATGAAGCTCACGGAGCGGTTGCCGGTCCACTTGATGTCACCTTTGACAGCGGGCTTGATGGAGAAAAGGCCCTCGGTGGGGGTCTCGGTGGCTTCCTCGGCCAGGTCTATCCTCAGCTGGGCATCGGGCGTAATGATGCCGCCGGTGTAGGCCGAGATGTAGGGAGCAAAATCCTGGGCCGACGGTTCCTGTGCCGTCTTTTTGGGCCCACAAGCAAAGAGGGTCGCCAGGGCGGCGGCCGCAATCAGCAGTGATTTACGCATTTTTATAAGAGTTAAATCCTTCACGTAAGCGCTCCAGACCGTCCAGCAGACGGGTTCTGGGGCAGGCAATGTTCAGTCTTTCAAATCCTTCACCGGCTTCCCCGTAGATGGTGCCGGTGCTCAGGGTAAGGCCGTGCTTCTCTCTCAGGTGAGTGGCGAATCGCTCCGAGAATCCTTCCAGGGGTTCGCCGGGCCTCAGGGCAGCGCGGCAGTCCAGCCACATCAGGTAGGTGCCTTCCAGCGGCAGGACGTTTACCTGAGGGAGCTCGTCTTCCAGGAAGCAGGAAACGGTACGGGCGTTGTGCCAGAGGTATTCCCGCAGCGCATCCAGCCAGGGACCGCCTTCGTTGTAGGCAGCCTGCAGGGCCGTGGCGCCGAATACATTTACGTCGCAGCACTCGTTGTCGTTGATGGCCCGGTCCATCTTGGCCAGAATGGCGGGATCCTTGGCGTAGATATTCGCAATCTGGATACCGGCAATGTTGAAGGCCTTGGTGGGGGAGATGCAGGAGACGGAGTTCAGCACGTATTCCTCGGGCAGGGTGGCCCAGGGGGTGTAGTCGTGGTTCGGGTAGGTGAGCTCGCAGTGGATTTCATCGGCCACCACGAATACGCCGTTGCGCTGGCAGATGCCGGCCATCAGCAGCAGTTCCTCGCGGGTCCACACGCGTCCGGCAGGGTTGTGCGGGTTGCAGAGGAGGAAGACCGTGGCCTCTTTGGCTTTCTTCTCAAAGTCGTCCCAGTCCACGATGTAGCTTTTGCCGTCGTAGTGCAGGGGGCTCACCAGCTGCTCGCACTTGTTGTTGCGGATGGCGGGGAAGAAAGCGTTGTAGCAGGGTGTCATCACCAGCACTTTGTCGCCGGGCCGGGTCATGGCCTTGATGGCAGCGCTGTACGCCGCGATGACCCCCGTCGTCGGCACAATGTTTTTCCGGCCGATGCCTTCCCACCCATGCCGCCGCGAGAACCATCTGCCGATGGCCTCGAAATAGGCGTCCGGCAGCAGTTCATAGCCAAAGACGCCGTGGTCCAGCCGTTTCTGCAGGGCTGCCTTGATTTCCGGCGCCACCTCGAAGTCCATATCGGCCACCCACATGGGCAGCGTCCCGGGGAACTCGTCCCACTTTACGCTCTCCGTCCCTCTCCGGTCCGGACATGTGTCAAAATTGTAGTTTGTCATTCTGAGCGAAGCGAAGAATCTATTTTGCAGTTTGCGGGTGCCTTGATGTTTTCGTCCAGGATAATCTCTCCGATGGAGTCGGCCTTGATGAAGCCGGTCCTGGGGTTCTTCACGGAGACAATGTGGCCTTTCACGGTGGCCTGGACGCTGCTGTACTCAAATGCGAGGTCGGCGTCCGGCTCGAAGGTGCAGTCTTCCAGAATCAGGTT
>Ga0310786_10001160_pt1 | contig 42357 bp, 39 predicted proteins | sample AusTroGonzalo_MG_FD_203881 | JGI IMG/M metagenome (GOLD analysis project Ga0310786, IMG submission 203881) | Bovine rumen microbial communities from tropical cattle in Woodstock, Queensland, Australia - Gonzalo_03 (v2) (version 2) | ecosystem: Host-associated > Mammals > Digestive system >...
TCCAAATGCAGATCAAGAAGGAATGTAAGATCAAACCTGTCGATGAGGCTGAGTGTAAGAAAGCTGTGCAGAAGCGTGATGTCTATGAGTTGGAACTGAAGAACATCCAGCAGACCTATCACAACAAATTCTTCTGTGTGCTACCAGCCTCGAAGGTCTATGATGTCATCAAGGCCGAAGACCGTTTCCATCGTCGCGCCTTCAAGAACTGGAGTCAGAACAAAGACAAAGATCATCATAAGCATCAGCCCAAGAAATAGGCTGATGCTTTTTTTTATCGCTCCACTAGTTTATAGATATGCCCTGAACTCTTACGATCGTTCTCAAAACCAAACTGCATGTCGCTGAGGGCGCGGCCCAACTTCTGGAACGAGGTCTTGGGATCGTAGTTGGCATAGCGGTTTTTCAACAGTTCGTGAATCTCCGTCAGACTCCACCACCTGCCTTCGCCTGCCTTCGGCTTCGTGAAGGTCTCGCCGATCATCTCCACCAAATCGTTCAGTTTCTGATACGGCTCGTTCTCCTTGATCAGCGTGGCGATCTCCTCGTTATCCAACCAATAGCGCTCGCCTGAATTAAAGAGGTGAAGTACTTGTGCGAAGAGCTGCTCATGGTGGAGGTTATCCTCGAAATCGATGTCCTTGTCGTTGGGGATGCTCACACAGACGAAACGTCGTGAACCTGTGGGATCCACCAAGGGCTTCTGCTGGTTTGTGGTACCAATGAACGAGGTGTATCTGCGAAACTGCTTGATGGTCTTGCCATAAGGCGGACGGAACTTCACCTCTGCGGATGACAACAGATATTTCAGTACGATCTGCTGGGAGGCTGTGGTCTTGTCAAACTCGTCGATGTTGATCATCGCAAACATTGTCAGCGCGATATTCAGGTCGAACTCGTTCTTGAAGTTGATCTTGTCGTTGTAGTAATCGCGCAGTTCTGGAGGCAGGATGATCTTGCAGAAACGGGTCTTTCCGCAACCCTGACGACCAATCAGCAACGGTGTCAACGCATTGCCAGTCAGCTGTTTATCGCTCTCGCGCCACTGGGCTACCATACCGATGAGCCACATCTTGAGATACTTCTCCCAATGGGGTTGAGTGGTGGGCACGCGGGCTGCAAGTTCCTTGATATAATTGTGCCCGTTCCACTGGGGCAGGTTGTCGAGCCAGGTGTTCACAGGGTCATACTGCTCGATGCGTGTGGAGTCGATAAAACGGTTCACGTCGCGATCCCATGACTTCAGTCCAAGTTCAGTGGCGCGCATCGTCATATCGTTGCGAACCTCCTCCGTCAACGGTTTGAAACTCTGATCGTTAGAGTATTTCTCACGATACTCGGCCACACCCGTCATGAGGTTCTTGCGCATCTCGAAGTTCTCATTCAGGAAGATCTCTGTCTTCATCATCTGTAGCGTATCCTTGGGGATGCTCTGCAGAGGTTTGATCTTGTGCTTCTTCATATAGTCCGCCTGCAAGGTGACCTCATAAACGGCCTCAAAAGTCTTCTTCACCAGCAACTCATCCGAATTCAGGGCTGGGTGTTCCAGCGTCATCCCCTGTGCGAAGGCTAGGGGAATACCCTGATTCAGACAACGGGTGGCAATCAGCATCAGCAGCGTCTCCAGACGGTCTTCGTCAGGCAGTTCGAAATAGTGCCCCAACGTGGTGTCGATGATGAAAAGCCATTCCAACCGATAAGTACGCTTCACGGTACGTCCAGGCATCAGTCTGTCACTCTCGCGCGAGATGCTAACAGGCTGAGGCACATCGTGTTTCTGCGTGTCGGCATAGAAAGGTCGTGCACCTGGATTGAAACCCATCTCAGGGTCAGCACTCACATAAACCGTCCTGTCAAGCCTCGGCTCCAAGTATTCGATGTCGAAACCAAACTGGTTCATATACGCCCTGCGCGCCGTCTCATATAAATTAAGGTGGAACTGCTGGATGTCTTCCTCCTTTTCAGGCTTTCCCCCACCAAACAACTCACCCTGACAAACGATCTTCACCGACTTTCCTGATGCCCCCAGGAAACACATCAGCGTTTCAGGCATCTTCTTCGCCTGATCCCTCACCTCAACGGCCTTCTCGTAAGTCGGCAGGTTATTCAACTCCACCACCACGAGTCCATTATACCCAAGGATCCTGTGCTCATTCTTGTACTTATCAAACTCCTGGGCAAAACAGAGCCGTTCGAGTTTGATACCACTGGCCCAGTTGGTCAGAATCTGTCCATCAGGCTGACGTTCCTTCAGAATCAGATTGTACATCTCCCTCAACTCCGTGACAGTATGCTTCCGCCATCCTTTCTGGATAAACAGCGCAATATCCTCTACAGGATGACGAGTAATGGTCTCGTTCTTTCCTCTTTTTCTGATAATAGTAACTTTCATGTTTTCGATAGATGATAATTGTTATTCTGAGTGCAAAGATACTACTAATTTCGTCAATTTTCAAATATTTTTAAGAATTATTTCTAAAACTTAATGACATTTGACATTATTTTCTAATTAAATATTTAAATATCAGCTAATTACTTTCAAAATCTTTGTTTATTTAATGACATAGAAATGACATAGAAACGACATGTTAATGACATAAATCACCTGTTTTTAGCTTCCAGTTCGCAATTAATAGGCTAACTATGGCTCCCTAGTAAGCTCGCAGATCCTCTCCTTCCTTCTCGCAATCTTTCTCTCTTTGCCTCCTTCTGAAATTCTCTAGAGAATTTTTGAGTCACCCTTAGGCTCCCTTCTTGCGAGAGCCTATGCAGCCATGAAATTCTCTAGAGAATTTAGCAGCTACCCTTAATGGAAAATCTTGTGAGGCCGTATGTCTATCTTAGCGACCTCCCTTGTGAGCCATTAACACCTCCATATCGCATCATTTTGATGTGCTATATGTCGTTTTGATGTCATTATATGTCGATATGATGTCATTATCATGTCATTAATATGTCATTAAGTAATTGCGTAAACCATTGTAAATAAGACAAATACCCAAATCTATGTCGAATGTCATTTAGTTTTGAGATTTTCTCACATTATTCTCAAAATCTCATTAATAATCTCCGCAATTCATTACTTTTCGCCCAACGTTTCATTACGTTTCACCAACCAAAAAGTAACTAATTGAACTGCGTTTAGTTACTTTTCATAGAGAAATTTGAATGAATGTTTGGAGGTTTCAGATAAATGTTATATCTTTGCACCGTTAACATTTTAAAAACGATTTAAATCTTACTATTATGAACACAACACATGATATTCCCATTGGAAGAACAAAAGAAGAAATCAAAACAAGAGAGAAGATTATTAAAGACTTCTATGCCAAGTGGATTGTAGAACATCCTGAAAAGAAGGTTTTTAATGTTTCTCTTGCCAAGTATATCTGTGTTAAGTTCCTTTCTATCAATGAAACTTACGAAAAGGCTGCCCGCAGCTACGAGTCGACGATGGCTGTCTTTAGATTGACTGAGATTCTCCAAAATGCGACCTTTGTAGAAGAACTGCCTGCCAAACGAAATACCCGTAATCAGAAACAGTTTGAGAAACTTCTTGTTATGCAATACCAGAACGTCAAACTGACAGTTGGACTCCAGCGTTCAAATCAAGATCTGGTACAGTATTGCATCACAGTTCCAAAGGTGTCAAAATAAACAAAGCCATCAACTCATGTTTGAGTGATGGCTTGTAGATTTGGGGCTCGAAACGACTCTAAAAAGCCATAAAGGTTGTCATCCTTTCTGCGAATTCCCCTAATTGACGTTGCAAAGATAATAAGTTATATCGGAAAATCCAAATATTTTGTACCTTTTTTAGTCGTTTTTTAGAAAAAAGCATTATTTTTGCAAAAAATAACAGCTCACATTTGCACGTTTGCTAAATTTTGCTTACTTTTGTGATTGTGGCGGAAAATCCGTCGCAGACATGACATAGGAAGCGTTTAGCTTTCTCCAGACCGATGAACTTGGACACTCATCAGAACAAAATGGAGATAGTTCGGCGTACTTCCCTTGGTTATGATAGTATAGGTATATCCTATCGTCATACAAGGGTGTGAGCTGTTTCTAATCTGTTCTTTCAGGCAGTGCAAGGCCTATCGGTAGGATTAGCGATAGGCTCACACTTCTTTTATGTTATTAAAGAACTAATAACTTAATACATTACCAAAATGAGACTGCGAGAATTAAAAAGGTTGATTGATTATGCAATTGATGAATGCCAACGAATAATCAAAGAAAACCCAAAAGCGGTTTTGTCAGAAGGAGATTTTGAGAGAATAATGGCAAATTGTATATCAGAACAAATAGGCTATGTATATAGAATATTTGTCCCTGATACCTTTGCAGTATATACACAAATCAGTCATTATGATAATGAAACGGGGGATTTAAATGCAAGGGTGGATATATTAGTTATGAAACCTGGTAAAATAATAGAGACAGGAGATGTTAATAAAGGCTTCTATTACAAATCCAAAGAGTCCTTTGCTATAGAATTGAAATATAGGCATGATGATAATGGGGGATGTGTTACTGCAGCAAAGGAAGATATAGATAAATTCGTTAAGTATAAAGATGATTCTCATTATTATGCAATTATTCTTTTAGACAAGAATGATAATACACTAGATCATGAAAGAGAAATACTTACATATTTCAAGGCGAAGAAATCTGAATTAGGTAGAAAGTATGCGAATAAATTCTTTTGTAGAGTGCTGTTGAAAGATAAGCCTCCTTTCTATCGTAATAAATAAGTGATTGATTATGTTTTGTATTATATGAGGTAATTAATAAAAGAAGATAAGGAGATTGAACTTTAATGAATTGCTATATGAAACAAGATGATACAAAGATATTTAAAGGTGACTATTATAAATGGCCTGAAGATGATTTCACCAAGGAAATGCCGGGTATTGCATTTGCTTCAGGTGATGTTATAGCACATTTGAAGGTTTTCTTCAAATCGCTAGAAAAAGTAGATGATGAATATTTTATCTACGATTTGGATGAGAAAAAATTGAAGGAATTGGCTCCACATGTACAAAAAAAAGCATTGAAGCATACGGAAAGGGTATTTGCCTATGAATTGTATCATCAATGGTCTCTATATAAAACGGATGGATGGGTGTTAAATGCAGAACTATTCAAACATTTGGATTGGTTCTATCCAAAAAAGAAAGATGGAAAGGATGATCCAGATAGCTATAAATCCTATCCTGATATGGTTTTGCATAGAGGACAACAAGCAGATGACCAGATGATTGTTTGCGAAATCAAAAGAGATTATAGGGTAGAGAAAGATATTGTAGATGATTTGATAAGACTATATAAATTTACAAGGGGAAATAACCAACAGTATTTGTTTAAAGCATATCATTGTGGTGTTTTCTTAGTAATAAATGCGGAAATGGATGTTATTGTAAACAACATTCTTCGTCACAGTCTGAAACTAGCAGAATTAATTGATTCAAACTCTGTTGATAATCTTATTTGTGTTGCCAGTAGTGTAAGTGGTGACAAAAAGATTATGTTTCAATCTTTTGGAGAGATTGTTAGGCAGCTAAGGGCTCAAGGGATTTTACAAAAGTTTCCAATAGCCCAACTAAAGGGTCAACCAAAGAAAAGAACTCAAGCTAAAACGAAATAAGTTATGTTTTGTACTAAGTGTGGATTTGAGATAAAGGATGGTTATAAGTTCTGTCCGAAGTGTGGGACTCCTGCGTATGTTGAGAAGGAGGAACCAAAGGATGAGGTGAAGAATGAAGAAGTTGATGAGATTGCTAAGGAAACAAATGACTCATCAGCAGTATCAGAACCTGTGGTTAAGTCGACAGAACAAATAAAGAAGACAGCTAAGGCGAATACTGCATCCAGACCAAAGAAGAAAGAAACTGATTCCACGGCCCATGACGATTATAATCCAAATCTTTTGATTGAAAAAGAATTAGATTTATTGCGAGTTAGGAAAAAAGTAGAGCAGGGTAATAAGATTGCAATGCTACGTCAGGCATTTAGATATGAAATGGGTATTGGTGTCGAGAAGGACATTGCCAAAGCAAAGGAATTATATGAAAAAGTTGGTGGGAAAAGAGCTTTATCTATATTAGAAAGAAGTCATATTAATTGTATAATACCTGATCCCAATTATGATCATGCACTATTATCAACAGATGAAACAAATGATGAAAAGGATAATGTATTAAGGGTTATACCATTTGTTAAAGATATAATCCTTGATTATGCTAATAAAGTTGAGCAAGATAAATCGCAGGGTAAACTCACTAAAGAAAAGTCTATCGAGTATCGAAACGAGTTCATTCAAAGAATGAAGGTAGTTCGAGATTTGCATCCAGAACTGCTGCTTGCCAACATTGATGAAAAAGTAACAGAAGAAGATGTTAATAGACTATTTGATGCTTTTAAAGAAAGTGCTTCAAATCGTTATAGTTTGAAATGGATTCCATCTTTGTACAATTTCTCTGATACTGTTGATGGGAATAGATTTGACATCCCGAGTATATATGAGATAAAGTCAAATGGCTTGTTTACAATAAACTATCTTGACGAGAAAGATAAAATGAATCTTCTGAATCAGTTTATATACACACTTTTGCTTCAAATACCAATCAAGAAGATTAGATTGACTTTTGTAGATTTAGATGGGAAATACGAATATGACAATCTTCTAAGACAACTAAATCCAATAATTTATGATAATAAACCTATTACTACAGAAGGTCAATTAGATGTTTTATTAAGACGTTTGGAAGAAAGACAACTGGAAGTCTTAAAGAAATATGGAAATTACCCAAAGTTTTGCGAAAGCAATCAAGAGGTTCCTATACCTTATGAATTCATTTTCTTTTTAAATAATAATATTGATTCCATATATGGAGAAAGACTCCTTAAAATGTATTCTTCAAATTTCCAAATAGGAGTACATTATGTAATTTTTGTGGAAAACAGCAGAAATAGTTTGACTTATCTAAAAGAAAAAGATGTCTTTAATCCCAAAAGGAATGAAATATATTCAAAATATAAAAGGCAATGTATATTTAACAATGGTATCTATTATATGTGCTTAGATACAAAATATACAAAAGAATCATTCAATAGGTATAATATTATTTTAAAAGAGTCTAGCCCAGCAAAACTACAATTGGTAAAATGCGTGCAAGAAATTATAGGTTCAAATTTTAAAGAAGCAGAGATTATCGTAAATAAATTGCCTTATGTGCTAAAACGTAATGTGCCTGTTGATGAAGCAGAGTTAATAAAGAATAGTATTGAAGATACAGGTGCAATTTGTGAAATTTTAGAGATAAACAAAAATGAGGTTTCATTTGATTGGAATGACTTTCTTCCTCGTGAAAGTACAGCCTCTTATAGAGATTATTATATAGAAGGATATGGAAACTATGAGGTAATTCTGACAGCTAAGAAGTACTCGGACTTTTTCAATTATAATATTGAAGACTTGAGGAAATTTAATGATGAATTAGCTATGTTTACAGGGGAAATGAGCAAAAAGGAAATAGTTCAAGAGAGGTTGTTAAATGAAGGTCTCTTGTTAGGAGCTTTTCCTACAGAAGAGGAAGCTCAGGATTATATGAATAAAAAGACTTTCCCTAACATCTCGTATAATAACAAGGACCGTATGAGATTGATTCCATATTATGTAAAGAAACAAAAAGTGGATCAAATAGGTATTGCATTATATATTCCTAAAGGTATTCTTTCTTCATATAACGTTGAACAAGATTTACTTTTTTATCTAACAAAGATTGGTTTTTCATCAACGATTATTAACCAATTTATAAATATTGTTTTGGAGGGGACAAATGTTGGATATGGTAACTATGAGTATTTTCCGAAACCCAAGGGTAAACATAGGTGCATAAGTATTGCAGAAGAATGCGTACAGAAATTTCAAAATAGTTATTGTGGCTATTTTTTCCCAGATTTCCTAAATAACAAATATGAAATGGATTTCGGTTTCTGGGGTTTAAATGTAAATAATAGTAACGACTTAAATATTGCATTTGAAGCAATTAGAAAATGTGAAAACGATATTAGTAATATTGAGAAAGAACTAGATAGGTATGCTATACAAGAATGGGGTAAAGGGTATGCTAAAGAGCATTTGGCTTTCAATGATGTAATTGAGAATATTGCATATTTGGAGGTTCGTAAAACAAAGAGATATAGAATTCCAATATTAAAATACAATAATTATGGTTCTGATAGTCTTATAAAGCCAATAAACTTTGTTGAGGATGGTGTCTTCAAGCAAGCATGCATCAATTATATTAATAAGGAGGTAGTAGCAAAAGAAGAAACAAAGGTTGTTTCATTGGCTTATGATGCAAGTTTGTCCTATGAGATCATTGCAACTGAGTTGATGATTGATGTCGGAAAGAAAGGAAAAGATGAAATGATATTCCGTATGGATTTGGTGAGTCATGTACATTCGTTCATTATTGGACAGTCTGGTTCTGGTAAGTCTGTGTTCCTACATAATATCATAGGTGGTGCGATGCTGAAGTATGCACCTGAGGATTTGCAACTCTATCTGCTTGATTTTAAGCTTGGCGGTGTTGAGTTTAATCGCTATCAGGGTTCTAAGCATGTTAAGGCTCTGTTAGTGGATAATTCAGACCCACAGGTAACATTGGAGATTCTGAGAGAACTTCGTACTAGCATGACTGAAAGAGGCAAACTGCTTCGTAGTGCTGGTGTGAACAATATTGGTGAATACAACAAGATGCATCAGCATGACAGAATGCCTCATGTGCTGGTTGTCGCAGATGAGTGCCATGAGATGTTTAAGGCTGATGACTCTATCCCTCGACAGGTGAGAAATGAGATTTCTGATATAGTGATCAAGATTGCCAAGGAAGGCCGTAGTCAGGGTGTTCATTTGGTATTTGCCACGCAGACATTGTCTGGTACAGAGATATCGAGTGAGATCATCAACAACGTGAGCGACTTCTATTTGTTGAAATGTGCACAGACGGACTCAGAACGATTGGTACCAAATAGTTCTGCCATCACATCCGAATTGTCAACGGGGCAGATTTACTATCACCATGTGGATGAACAAGTGAAATTTCAGGCCTACTATACAGACAAGGAGGCAGCAGAGAAACTGATGGCTGCCATTGTGGAGAAGGCCAAAGATCATAAGAGCAATGGCGAGTTCTACTTTAATGGTGCCCAGATGTTCTATCTGGATGAGAGCGTGAAGGAGCAGATGCAGGCCGTGAAAGGCAAATCACCTGTTGCATTCATGGGTAAGGCCATAGACATCAGCCAGAAGGATTTGTATATCAAACTGAATGAGGATTTCAGTGAGAATGTGCTGTTGTTGGGACTGAACGATCAGGAGCAGGTTACTCGTACAACGATGAATCTGTTCGTATCGCTGATGATGTCTGCCAAACTGAAGCACAAGGATATTGCCTTTAAGGTGATAGACTGCCTGAATAATGAAGAGGGTGAAGTGCATGAACTGATCTTTGACTTGGAGAACGAGGGCTATTGCGAGATCATTGAGCGTAGACAGCGTAGTAAGTTCTTCAAGGAATTGGCACAAGGTGTTCAAAATGGAACAGTAGAAGAAACGATCCTGCTGATATTGGGTCAAGACAGATTCAGAGAGTTGAAGATGGATATGGAGTTGGAAGAGAGCAGCAGTAAATCTTCTGATGGTGACGATATGATGAGCATATCGGATGATTTCTTTGGAGGTGGCGATAGCTCTTCATCAAACATTCGAACCTATCGAGAAGCTTTGAATGTAATCCTTGACAAAGGACCAGACTATGGCGTACATACTTTGCTGCAAATTGAAAAGGCTTCAAATCTGTTGTTTGAGGACTATATCACGCCAAAGGTGGTATTCCAGAAGTTTAAGCATCTGGTGATGCTGAAATCGGATGAAACGGCAGGTGTGACATTGCACCTGAATGATGACATTCGATTGGAGAAGTTGAGTAGTGATTGGGAAAGACTTCGTGCATACTATTATGCAGAGGAAAGTGACAGTTATACACTGTTCACACCCTATATGCCCTCGAAAGCAAAGGATATTATTAACCTGTTAAAAACGATATAAGATATGGCACAGGAAGTAGGTGTTAGAAGTGTACAGGACTTGAAACAGTTCGGTAGCGACTTAAAAAGATTGAGTGAGCAACTCTCTAATGCTTTTCATGCAGCAGAGAAAAAGATGAATCGTGTTTGTGAGGGATGGAATGACACATCCAATCAGAAATTCATGACGGAATTCCAGAAGGATGCCAAGCAGATAGACGAGATAGCCAATCGTATGGTGGAGTATGCCAAGTTTATTGGCAAGAGTGCAGAAATCTTGGAGATGTATCGTAGCAATAGAATCTGATAGATTATGGCAGAAGATGCAAAAGTCTCTCAAGTCAGTGAGTTGACAGCATACGCAGGGAAGATGCAGGGCTTTATGGAGTCTGTATCTGGCAACAGCACAGCACTGATAAACACGATGGTGCAGAAGCTGGATGGGCTTCGTAAGAAGTTGAAAAAGGCTGAGCAGATGGAGGCTGAGGCTGTGGCAGAGTATAACGCTTTGATTAAGGCAATGGCCAGTGCTTCTGATGAGAGAGAAAAAAGGGCTTTGATGGCGAAGAAATCAGAACTTGAAAACAAGAAGAACAAAGCCAAGAGAATGCGTGAAATAGTTGCGCAGCAAGTCACTGTGGCCCAAGGCGCAACTATTGTTATCATTGATGGAACCAAGTTGTTTCAGAATAAGGTGAAAACAAATGTGGATAAGGGAAAGCAGGTGATTAAGAAGTCTGTTGCCCAATTGGAGCAGTATAAAGAAACAAAAAGGAAGGTATGAACCCAATAGCTCTATTGAATAATGACATGTCAACCTTTTTGATGGCAAGTCAACAAGTGTTCCAAACTTGGAATGATACAGTATCAGAGGGGTTTAAGAACAATTGCGTTGAGCAAATCCAACGTGATTGGAATGCTTATCTCCAGGAGATGAATCTACGAATGAATCTCTTTATGAGGGCAGAAAAGGCCATTGATGAAGAAATGGCAAAATACGAACGAGAATTCAAAAAAAGATAACAAGATATGAAAGAGTGTCCAAAGTGCCATACTATGATTGAAGATGACGCTGTATTTTGTGGCGTTTGTGGTACAAAACAAGAAATGGAAGAAGTTGAGGCTCAAGCAGAAGAGCAATCTTCTCAAGAAGAACAATTCTGTGTCCATTGTGGGAAATCCATAGAGGTAGGAAGTGCGTATTGTCCTTATTGTGGAAAACCTCAGGATGTTGAAGAGACTAAGAACGAGGAACCTCAAGAAAAAGCAGAGGAGCCTCAGCCTAAGCAAAAAAAGCCTAAGGTAAAAGAAAAGCCTAAGACGGAAGAATCTCCAAAAGAGGAACCAAAGCCAGAGGGAACTCAACAAGAGGCATCTCAGCCAGAGGAGGAACAAACGTATGAATATGAGGAGGAAAAGAAATCCAAAAAATGGATCTGGATTCTGCTGGTTCTGTTGATTGCTGGTGGGGCTGGCTGGTATTATTTCATGAATGATTCTTCTACAGAAGCTGTGGGGGCGAATGTGGAGGCACCAGATTCTATTATGACATCACCAGTCGTAGACAAGAATGCGCCAACAAGTGCTTTGGCATTCCTTGATCAATTCTATAAAAATGAAATTGAAAAAGATGATTTAAGGAATTACGTCACCGCAAATGTTATTAACAAGTTGAGAAGTGATTTTGATTATGATTGTCCTTCGAATGATTGTTTGGCCACATGGGTATTCACTGCATATCCAGCTGGTGCCGATCTGGATTTAGAAAAAGGACCGATTATTACAAAAACAGATACTGAGGGCAAGTTTAAAGTTGACTTTAGATACTCTGGTTATAATGGTAGTGAGAAGACCTATGAGACTAGAACTGTTTATCTGACCGTTACAGAAATGGAGGGGAAATATATGATTTGTGACTATGAGGTTGCAGATGGTGAAACCATAGAGGAGAAAGAGGGCTTATTGTCTTTTGAGGACGCATTGAGAATAGCAGAAGAAATGCAGATAAAGGATGGTGTTGTTGAAGGATTCCGTTCTCCTGAAAATGTGAACAAAATAATGAAGGCATATGGTTATGAGCCTAAAGGCAAATATTTCGTAGATAGACAGTTGTTATTTGGCTTGCTGTATTATAAGAATTGTACCTTAGCAGAGTCAACTGGTAATGATTGCTATACTGATTTTCCTTCTGCAAATGGCGGCGGAGATGCTAGCTTTGTAGGCCTAGATGATACTGCTTTAGTCATAGTACCATTTAGTAAGGCTGCTTTTGATGGCTTTATGAAACAGGTCAAAGAAAAAGGTGCGACTCTGGTTGAAAATGATGAGCCAACAATTGTTTACAAATACTCATCTATCCAAATAACGGGTTACAAAAGAGGAGTTTTTAGCCTCAATTATTGTATATTTGTCAGTAAAGAGAAGTGATTAGCAATTAATTGGTATGGGTGTTGACGTTTGGACTGATGAGTTTGGTGGCGTATATACTGCTGACAAGAAGAAAGTGCTAAGAGTACCGAATGTGAAGCGGTATCGGGTAGCAGAGGGATGTGAGCGTGTGGATGAGAACGCTTTTGAGGGGTGTTCTCTGCTGGAAGTGCTCTATGTTCCAGAATCGTTTAGTGAACAGGCAGCAGAGGAGGCATTCCAGAATATGCCATCAACAGTGACTAATTTCTGCCATTGGGACAGGCCGTATGTGGATGAGGTTTATGATGTGAATGAATTCTGGCTTGATGAGGCGCAAACAGAGATGGACGAGTTTGGGGTGGTCTATGCTAATGATGGAAAGCGATTGATTGAGGCCGCAAAACCTGGGCTCATAGGAAGGGATTATGAGGTGCCTGATGGCGTGTTGACAATCTGTGATGGTGCTTTTAGATTCTGCGATCAAGTGGTGCTGTCTGTTCCAAGGAGCATCAAGGTGATTGGTGATTATCTTTTTGGAGAAGAGGGTGGTAAAATAGTGATTCGTGACTGATATGGAGAATAGCACTTTCAGGTTTAGGATATCGTTTGTGTGGTATTCGGATGTGGATCTCTGGATTGAGATCCCAATGGAACTCTACCAGAAGATATGCGATAGCGTGGGAAGTAGTAAGATGGAGAGATACGAGTTTTGTTTCAAATTCTCAGATATCATCAAAGAGAAGTTTCCAGAATTGGACACATTGATCCATCAAGAGATTGATAAATGGAAGAGTGAACACTATGGCGTCGATATAAAAGATGAAGTGTTACATCGCTATGGTCTTACATCACCTTGGTTTGAGGAATTATGACTATTTATAATAAAATAGGTAAAGGGATCGTTGAGGCTGAGAAAGTCAGGGTGTATCACCATTTCTGGGGGAAGTTGCTCCCAGCCAAAATCAAACTGGACTGGAATGATGATGATGCCATGCCCTTCGTCTGTTATTTAGATGAGAAGGTAAGATTGTTGTTTGGCTCTTCTGATGAAAGACATCCTGATCTCTACTCAAAAATGGAACGGTTACGATTTAATTATCCAGATATTCTTTTACAGGGTAGAATTTGGAAAAGGCGCAAGATGATGGTTATTGACCAGTTCTATTATAGCAACCGTCTGTCTAAATTTGTCTATATCAGTGAATTTCTTGAAGTTGCAGAGCATTATGTGGAAGGTATTTGTAACTTCAATTTGATTTTCAAGGAATCAGAAAGTAGCAATACGGTCTATATGGATACCATCAATGAAGTATATGATAAATGCTTATCGGAGAGTCATCACGCTCAGAAATATCAACTTTAATTTGGGCAATAATATACTTATATCTCCATTATACAGTGTATGAGAGAGGTTATCTCAGCGCTCCAACTTCGAGCCTTCTATTTGTTTCGCACAGAGTTTTTCAATCTCGCATTTTTCACAGTGGGGCTTTCTGGCGGTGCAGACGTAGCGTCCGTGCAGCAACAGCCAGTGATGGGCATTGGGGATATCCGTTTCTGGGATATGTTTCACGAGTTCCTGTTCTACTTTATAAGGCGTGTTGGCACGCTTACTCACAAGTCCGAGCCTGTGGGCCACGCGATACACATGGGTATCCACGGCCAAGGTTGATTTGCCGAAAGCCACACTCTGAATCACGTTGGCTGTCTTACGACCTACACCAGGCAAGTCGAGTAGGGCGTTCATGTCCGAAGGCACCTCACCGTCATGATGCTCAACCAGTGCCCTCGCCATCTTCACCAGATGGTCTGCCTTGGCGTTAGGGTACGACACGCTGCTGATATATTCCAATACCTCTTCCGGCTCTGCCTGCGCCATCGTCTTGGCATCAGGATAGTGACGGAACAATTCTGGTGTCACCTGATTGATGCGCTTGTCGGTACACTGCGCACTTAAGATTACTGCCACCAACAACTGAAACACACTCCCAAACTCCAGTTCGGTAGTCACTTCAGGCATCTGCGTCCTGAAATGCGCCAAAATCCGCTCGTATCTTTCTTCCTTTCTCATCCGATATGATTATTTCTGATGCAAAGATAAGTCTTTTTTGAAAGAATGCCGTCAATTTTCAACATAAATGCACATATTTGTCGCAAAATCCTCTCCTTGTCGTAACTATCCGCTTCAGAAAATCGCGAAATATTTCCTCATGTTCTCAGATCACCCTACCTTTGCAGCCGAAATCATAAAGAATTAACGATTAAAAAAAGAAGAATATGAAGAAGAATGTTTTCATGATAATGGTTCTCTGCTGTGTTTCAATGATGGCAAAGGCCGAGGTTGCAAAGTATTGTATGAGTTATGCCGATTACGTGGCAGGTAACTGGAAATCCGTTGACGAGCTCACAGAGGGTCGCACCAATCAGGTTTGTCAACTGAAGAGCGATGATCACTGCGTCTATTTCAAGACAGGCGACAAGGCGTGCGATGAGATCCTGAAGAAACAGGCTTTCGCCGTGATGTATGGCAACCAACTCTACGTCAACAGCCGCAACCTGCGCTACAATGATATACCTCTCGAGACCTCTAAATATATACAGGCCGTTCCCTATGGCGACGACAAACTCTGTGTCATGGCCTATAAGACCAACGGGCTGCTGGCTCTCGCCGATGTTGGCTGCTTGGCATCCTCAATCTTTGTCAGCAACAACTGGGTATCTCTCGGACTCCTTGGTGGATCCATCGGTGCAGGCATTGCCAACAACTGTCTCAGCGACTACGCCTGCTACCTCATCGACAGCAATGCTAACGCGAAGGGCAAGACCCCCATCACTCGTATCAACGACGCGTTTATGGAGAACCTTCTCTCTGACGATGCCTCGCTGCTCGGCAAATATATGGCCATCAAGAGTAAGCACAATCGTCAGTCAGCCGCCAACGTCCTTCCCATCCTGATGGAAAAAGGACTCGTCGCAGGTAATTGAATTAAAATATAAATGGAATATAATTATAAAAAAAGAAAGAATATGAAAAAGTCAATTTTAGCAAAGTTATTGTTCGCCGCCTTAATTGGTGTGGCAGTCGTTAGTTGTGAGTTCTCATCTTCATCAGAGTCTTCATTCTCATTTGAGATTCAGAATGGTGATGATCAGGGGTACGTGATTACGGGTGAACCCAGCCAGATGTTAGATATCAGCAATGACCTGTTGGGTTATCTGAAGTCTGCACATATCAACGATGCAGATGACGCGCAAGAGTTTGAGGATACCATGGAAGATGTGAAGGAACTGCTTCAAGCCGTTTCCGACACCATCAATGCCAGACTCGAGAAGATGAATCCCGAGGAGAAGGGAGTACTGATTGATGAGTTTACAACCGCCAGTGACCAGCTTGAGGAAAACAATCCTGCCATTGAGCATGAGATTGAACGCCTTGTAAAGGAAGCCAAGGAGCAAGGAATCACCCTGTCAGTTGATTTCTAACCCCAATATCTATATTGACTAAAACGAATCCTCGAACAAAGTCGAGGATTCGTTGTTTTATATCCCATGTAAGAGGTGATGTAAATGTTTTTTCATTTCCTTAAATCTTTTTCTCTTGATTCGTGATTTTGTGGTCTGGCTGAAGAATTTTATCTGGTAGGCCTACAAAAATTATCTCCTTGGCTTAGGCGCAAATTTTGTAGCGCTTCAACTACAATGCAGAGTTGCGGATTAATTTTGAAAAAGCGAGATTGTTGTCAAACTTTTTTCTAGAAATTCTATTTATTCGGTAAAGGCACTACTTTTCCCAGTTTTCACTTTTCGCCATTTTCTTTCTTTTGTTTCCGATTTATTTTGTACTTTTGCAGAACCAAGAACAGATAAGTGTTATTATTAGCAGAAACAGATATGAAAGTGAGATATGCGTTACTGTCATTAGTCCTGTTTGCGACGCAGATTCATGCTCAGGGCCTTAGTTACAATGAGGAGTCAGTAGATCTCGGTGCTCTCTATGATCAGATCGACGATGCGATCAGTGAGTCGTCTCAATATGTAGCGGAACGGGAACGGAAGATTGCTGTCTGTCGCGATAGTTTGGTGGCAGAAGACAATCTGGAAAAGCGTGTGCAGACGGCTGAGCAGCTCTTCCAGCTCTATAAGCCTTACAAGAACGACTCGGCCCAGTATTATGCAGAGTTGTGCATCAGCTTTTCGGAGACGATGAACCGTCCTGACCTCGCTGGTCGCTATCGTTCGATGCTTGCCTTGCAGTGTTCGAATACGAACATGGTGGCAGAGTCATTAGAGCTGCTCCGTCTTGTAAATAGGTCGGTACTCGACAAACGAGGACTTGTGGATTATTATAACGCGTGGATGCATGCTTATGGCGAACTGGCATCTTATACCCAGCGCCAAGACATGCACGACCTCTATTTGGACAGACAGCGCCTCTACCGCGACTCCGTGATGATGGTTGCTGAAGAGGGTAACGAAGAATGGTATCATCTGAAGATGGATATCCTCAGTGCCCAGCGTCATTTCCAGGATGCCTTAAAGGTGAGTAACCAATGGCTGAAGATGGCTAAGAAAGGCACCCATGAAAGCGCCTATGCTGCTTTCTATCGTTCAATGGTCTATAGCCATCTCAATAATCACGATCTGACCTGTTACTGGTTTGGTATCTCTGCCCTCGAAGATATCCGTTGTGGTGTGATGAACCAAGCCTCGCTTCTCTTCCTGGCAGAGCGTCTTGCCGACGATGGCGACAATGAGCGTGCTATGCGGTATATGGAGTTCTGCAGATCGTGTAACCTCACTTTCAATTCTCACTTGCGTTCCTATCAGTTTAATTCCGTCATCCATGTGATCGAGAAAGACAGAGAGGCCACTCAGGATCGGTTGTCTCAGATCATGATCGGTGCTGGCATCGTGATGGTATTACTGCTGCTCGCCCTGATCATCGTACTTATCAGAAGAAGAAAACGTAACCAAGCATAAACATGATGAGAAGACTTTTACTGTCAGTAGCCTGTCTGGCTTCACTGACGACCTATGCCGCCGACACGACACCCGTGTGGCGTAACCCCAGTGTAAACCAACAGAACCGTGAACCAAGACGTGCCGATTTCTTCGCCTTCGAGAGTATCGACAAAGCGCAGGGAGATAAGTCGGCCTCTGCCCGTTATCAGTCGATGGAGGGGCTGTGGAAATTCTGTTTCGTAAAGAACCATCAGGATGCGCCGAAGGACTTTTATACCCTGAAGTACGACGACTCCAAGTGGGTGGATTTCCCTGTGCCTGGGCTTTTCGAGCTGAATGGCTATGGCGACAAGATCTATAAGAACATCGGCTATGCCTGGTGTACGACCTTTGAGAGTGATCCCCCATATATCGGTGAGACGAACAACTATACGGGTTCTTATCGTCGCAGTTTCGAGCTGCCTGCCGACTGGAAAGGGATGGAGGTGTTCTTCCACGTAGGTTCTGCCACCAGCAACCTCTCACTCTGGGTGAATGGCAAGTACGTGGGCTACTCGGAGGATTCGAAGGTGGCTGCCGAGTTTAATATCACGAAGTATCTGAAGCCGGGCAAGAACCTCATCGCGATGCAGGTGATGCGTTGGTGCGACGGCTCGTATCTTGAGGATCAGGACTTCTGGCGCTTTACGGGTATCGCCCGTGAGGTGTATCTCTATGCCACACCGAAGACGCATCTGCAGGATATCACCATCGGACAAGACTATCAGGATGGTAACGGTCTGCTGCAGGTGGAGGCCAAAGTGGCTAACGACAAGGGTACGACTCTTGAGGCTCGACTGTTGGATGCTGACGGCAAACAGGTGGCTGAGGGACTCACCGCCACCATCCCCAATGTGAACCCCTGGACAGCTGAGACACCTTATTTATATATATTAGAGCTGCAGCTGAAGAAAGGTGATGAGGTGTTGGAGGCTGTGCGCAAGCAGGTGGGCTTCCGTCATATTGAGATCAAGGGAGGGCAGTTGCTCGTCAACGGTCAGCCGATTCTCATCAAAGGTGCTGACCGTCATGAGCTCGATCCGGATAATGGCTATATCGTAAGCATCGATCGTATGATCCAGGATATAAAGATCATGAAACAGTTGAATATCAACGCGGTACGTACCTGTCACTATCCTGATGATCCACGTTGGTATGACCTCTGCGACCAGTATGGTATCTATCTCACGGCGGAGTCGAATCTTGAGAGTCATGGCATGGGTTATGGCGAGAAGACGTTGGCGAAGAATCCTGCTTTCGAGCAGATGCACATCGAGCGTCAGCAGGGTAATATGATCAGCTTCAGGAATCACCCCAGCATCATCGTGTGGAGCTTAGGCAACGAGGCTGGCTATGGTCCAAACTTCGATAAGGCTTACGAATGGGTGAAGGCTTACGACCAGACGCGCCCCGTGCAGTATGAGCAGGCCGTCTTCCACAATCAGGGTAAGACGGATATCGTGTGTCCGATGTATATGGACTATGAGGACTCTGAGAAGTATGTGAACAGCGATGATCCCCGTCCGCTGATCCAGTGTGAGTATGCTCACGCGATGGGTAACTCGATGGGTGGCTTCAAGGAGTATTGGGATCTCATCCGCAAGTATCCGAAATATCAAGGTGGTTATATCTGGGACTTTGTGGATCAGGGCTTGCGCGACAAGAGTCCTGTCACCGGTAAGGAGATCTTTACCTATGGTGGTGACTACGGACGCTATCCTGCCAGCGACTATAATTTCAACTGTAATGGTATCATCGCCCCAGACCGCCGTCTGAATCCCCATGCACATGAGGTGGGATACTATTATCAGAACGTGTGGATCACACCAAAGGATCTTGCCAACGGTGAGTTGGAGATTTACAACGAGCATTTCTTCAAGAACCTCGACGACCTGGAACTGGTGTGGACCATCCGTCGTCATAGTGGGAAGATCGACATCAGCGGCATCGCTCCCCAGCAGCGGAAGGTGATTGCCGATGCAGAACTGAAGGCGACGATCGCCAAGGTGTTGAAGCATCACGCTGATGACGAGACGTTTGTGAACTTCGAGTTCCGTAGCCGTGAGGCTCAGCCCCTGATCGACAAGGGACAGGTGCTGGCACGTCAGCAGTTCGCGCTGAAGGATTATCAGTTCCCAACGCTTGAAGCGACTTCTGCCAACGCCAGTCTGAAGGTGGAGGAGACTATCAGTTACGTGCGCTTCGAAGCGGCTGGTACAGCACTCACCATTGGTAAGAAGACGGGGTGGATCGACTATCTCGATGTTAATGGCAGTCCGATGCTCCGTGATCGCCAGTCTGTTACCCCGGAGTTCTGGCGTGCACCTACAGACAACGACTACGGTGCATGGATCCAGCAGCGTCTGGGCGTTTGGCGTCAGCCTCAGATGAAGCTGCAGGCTGTTGAGGTGAAAGCCGATGGTGCCATCGCCACCTTCGAGATGCCTGATGTGAAGGCTACGTTGACGATGACTTATACACTCAAGACTGATGGTCAGGTGGTTGTGCGCCAGCAACTCTCTACCACCAAGGATGCCGAGGTAGCCCCGATGTTCCGTTACGGTATGCAGTTGCAGATGCCCAGCGAGTATGCACAGGTGGAATACTATGGTCGTGGTCCGATAGAGAACTATATCGACCGCAACAGTTCAGAGTTCATCGGTGTCTATCAGAACAGTGTGGCTGATGAGTACTTCCCATATATCCGTCCGCAGGAGAATGGCAACCACACCGATGTGCGCTGGTTCCGTGTGAAGGATGCAGAGGGTAGGGGTCTTGAGTTCTACGCCAGTGCCCCGATAGAGGTGAGTGCCCTCAACTTCAGTGTGGCAGACCTCGACGATGGTCCTTTGAAGGATAAGGTGTGGGGCCGCCATTGTGGCGATCTCGTACCCGAGCCCTTCACCCAAGTGCTGATCCAGCAGCGCCAGATGGGACTCGGATGTGTGAACGCGTGGGGCGCTTGGCCTCGCAAGGAGTATCTCGTTCCCTATCAGGATTACGATTTCACCTTCGCCATCCGACCCTTGCAAACAAAATAACGTCAATTTTCCCCTCTGACGTGACAAATTGTAACCATCTGCAGTTGACTTTTATCAAAAAGAACGCTGCAGGTGGTTATTTTATGAATTTTTTTCCAAAAAGTGTTGGTCGATAACTGATAAATTGCTATCTTTGCACCCGAAAAGAGAAGGTTTGATAACAAATCAAGATTGAGATAACAAAATTAAAGATGAAAGAGATGAGAATGATGATGAAAATGATGCTTGTCGGCATGCTGATGCTTGCTGGCACAACTACTATGAATGCAGAGGATAACAATGTCACCAGTGAAATTGATACCACTTATATTAAGCTCGACGAGAACCGCGAGCCTATCAACCATGTGAACCTCTCTTATGAGGAGCTGGTGGAAAAGGTAGGTGAACTGGAGACCATCCTTGAGACTGATGAGTTCCAGCTCTATGCCTGTGGCGACTATACCTATAAGGTGGAGAACGGCTATGTGACTTCAATGGCTATTCAGATTGCAGATGACAACAATGATAAAGTGATCTACAATAAGATCCTGAATGCCCTTGCTCAGAGCAACTCTATCAAGGACACACATAACACTGGTGGTAACTACTACCAGTATGCTAACTTCCAGGTGCAGTTTGATGACTTCGAGGGTTATGAGAAGCTGACCTTCTCTGTCATTCCAGTAGAATAAGTATATGCATTTAGCTAAGATATTCAAGTTTATGGCTCTGATTGCAGGTATGTTCTGCTTTCAGAGCTTTATTGTTGGCGACGAGCCAATGACAAAGGAAAATGGTGTGTATGTGGTCAACACCACCACCATCGGCAAAGATATCGAAGGCTATAATGGTCCTACGCCATTAAAAGTATATATCAATAAGAATAAGGTGGAGCGCATTGAGTTCCTCAAGTCGATGGAGTCACCTAAGTACTACGCCCAAGTCAAGAAAGCCTTATTGGAGAAATGGAACGGGAAGACGGTGAAGGATGCCAGAACGCTTCAGGTGGATGCTGTGACTGGTGCCACTTTTTCTTCAGAAGCCGTCATCCAGAATGTGCAGATGGCACTCGACTATTATCAGAAGAACAAGTAATTACTTTAGGCAAAGGAAATAGCCTAAGCGGTAAAGTTTGAAAACCCATAAAGAGGGACGGGATCCACAGAGGTTCTGTCTCTCTGCTTTTTTAAAGAGACGATGCCAGAAACGGATGAGGGAGAGGATCAAAGAAATGTGGATGCCTGAGACGAAGGTGAGCAAACGCGAAAAGCCCCGTAACTCGTTGCGGAAGGTATAGAGTGTTCGCAATCCTTCTTCCGTCTTTGCCACGAACGCAGCATTGGTCTCGAAGGTGCACATTCCCAATGGGTTGTCGATATGGAGAATGGGAACATGATGCTGGTGAAGCGTTTTGCCAAGTAGTACATCTTCATAACCATAATGACGGAACCGCTCATCGAAAGGATATTGAAGCATAAGATCACGACGGATGAGCAAGTTGGCGGTGTGGATATGCTGATGGGGTGAACGCTGCCGTTCTGATACGGTGTGAAGGGGTTCCTCTGCCTTCTCGTAGAGGTATCTGAGGTTACCTTTCAGATCATCAGGATCGCCACAGACGGTGATACCTCCATCGACTACTGTCTGACAGTCGGCTGCAAGATAGTTCTGGATGAATGACTCACTGACGACGCTCATATCGCTGTCAATCAACAAAAGGAACTCGTATTGGGCTGTCTGTGCGAGAAAGTTGCGGATCACGGCCCGACCCGTGTTCTCCGTCCTGACGATATACTGACAGTGGGACAGCGCGTTGATAGGTTGGTTTGACTGAATGGTTGCTGTATTTGTGGAACCGTCGTCACCCACGATGATCTCATAAGGAATGGCAGCCTGCTCAAGCTGTCTGTGCAACTGTTCCACCAAGGGCAGACAGCTGCAATTATAGGCAGGTATGAGTACTGAGAGACTTTGCATAGGGTGCTCCGACATTAAAATTTGCTTGCAAAGTTACAAATATTTGAGAAAAGAAGAGAGGTAATAGGTATTTTTTTGTATCTTTGCGGCAGAATTCTAAATTAATAGCTTATGAAATCAATGAGATTTTTAGGGTTGGCCCTGATGGTGCTGATGGCTGGTAGCATGCAAGCCCAGACAGTCAAAGAGACTGCTGATAGTGTGGTGTCTGGTGTGAAGTCGGGTAATGTGAAGGAGGCTTATTCGAAAATCAAAGACTCGTTTGAGTTGAAACGGGTGAATGCCGAAAAGCTGATAGGTACATGGGACTATAAGGAGCCTGCCGTCTATACGACCAAAGGCAATATCCTTTTTAGAATGGCTGGCAACGCAGTCGCCGACCAACTGGAGAAGCTGTTGCGCGGCTATATCGAGAAAGCTCACATCACCCCTGACAATACACAGTTCACATTCTATAAAGACGGACATTTCGACAGGAACGTGGCTGACCGTAAAGCCAGTGGTGTGTGGATCGTGAGTGAAGAAAAACTGGTCTTAGGTATCAACAACCTGATGACGGCCGATATCACCACCCATTATGAGGACGGCGAACTGATGTTGTTGATTGATATAGACAAGCTGATGAATGCCTTTAAGGCCCTCGGTGCGATCAAGGACACGAAGACAAATAAGCAGCTGATTAAGTTGTCAAAGCGCATTCCTGGTGTACAGGCAGGTTTCTTACTTGTTAAAAAACAATAAAATATACGGTGCCTTATGCGCGCGTTAGCGTAAAAAGTAGTACCTTTGCAGCCGCTATTACGAGATAATGGCATGAAATTCAAAATTTTAACAACAAAATTACAACAAAATGGCAACAAAAATCAGATTGCAGCGCGGTGGTCGTAAAGGTTATGCTTTCTACAGCATCGTGATCGCTGACGCTCGTGCACCACGTGATGGTAGATTTACTGAGAAGATTGGTACTTACAATCCTAACACCAATCCTGCCACAGTAGATTTGAATTTCGAGCGTGCACTGTATTGGGTAGAGACTGGTGCTCAGCCCACAGACACAGTACGTAACATCCTGAGCCGTGAGGGCGTTTACCTGATGAAGCACCTGCGTGGTGGCGTGAAGAAGGGCGCTTTCGATGAGGCTGCTGCTCAGAAGAAGTTCGAGGCCTGGAAGGCTGACAAGCAGAACGGTCTGACAAAGATCGCTGAGGCTGAGGCTAAGGCAAAGAAGGATGCTGCTGCTAATGCACTGAAGGCAGAGAAGGCCGTTAACGAGGCCATCGCTAAGAAGGTAGCCGACAAGAAGGCTGCTGAGGCTGCTGCTAAGGCAGAGGCTGAGGCCGCTAAGGCTGCTGAGGAAGCTGCTGCAGAGGCTCCCGCTGCTGAGGAGGCTGCTCCTGCTGAGGCTTAAGGCGATGCATATACTTGAGATACCTTCATTCTTTACGCCCTATGGCGGTGAGTTCTGTCTGGAACAAGCCAAGGCTCTGAAGGCTCTGGGACATGAGGTACGTATTCTCAGTAATGTGCAATTAGGTGTAACCATTAAAGGGAAGGACTATTGGGTTCTTCCCTTTTCTCGTTTTAGTCATCAGCGTGATGGCATCACGGTCTATCAGTCGTTCCAAAGGGGTTTGCCCAAACTGGTCCATTACAATGTGACGCGTTGGGTCAGCATCGTTGAATCGATGTTCCGCGATTATATCCGGACTTATGGCAAACCTGATATTCTGCATGCCCACTGTGCTAAATGGGCTGGATATGCAGCGATGAAGATCAGTCAGCAATATCGTATTCCATATGTCGTTACAGAGCATTTGTCGTTGATGAGTCTGGAGGAAGAGTTTGGCAAGGCGCCGAGTGCTGCCTGGCAGATTCCTCTCTTGAAACAGACATACGAGCAGGCAGCTATGGTAATACCTGTGGCAGAGGAACTGGTGGCCGATACAGCCTGTTATTATGGCACAGACTACAGCTGGCAGCATTTGTCGAATGTGATTGATACTGCTTTCTTCTACTATGCAGAGCGGGAAAGCAGAGCCGACAGACCCTTCCGATTCTGCTGTGTGGCTGATTACGCTTATCGGAAAGGTTACGATGTGCTGTTGGATGCCTGTCGGCTGTTACAGGATCAAGGCTGCGACATCGAACTGCATATCGCAGGTCGTTTGACTGATGGGAAAGCCTGTCTGGAGGCGATTAATGATAGAGGACTGACACATGTTGTCGTTCATGGACCACTGGATCGGGAGGGTGTCCGCACGCTGCTCTATCAGAGTGATGCACTGGTGTTGGCCAGTCGTAGTGAGGTGCAGCCTCTGGTGGTGTTCGAGGCGATGAGTACAGGTATCCCAGTGGTAGGAACCACGAGTATTCCCCGTTGTCAACGCTTGGGAAAAGGTTGCAGGATTGTACCTGTTGGCGATGCTGCGGCTTTGGCTGAGGCGATGCAGAACCTCACGAAAGAACCTGCAGCAGATGGTCAGCAGCTATCAGAACAAGTAAGGCAGATTGCTTCACCAGAGGTGGTGGGCAAGCAGTTGGAACAGGTGTTTAGCGACGTGCTTGCTTCAAATTGACAAACAGTTTTCGCATGATAAGTGCGATGCACCAAAGCGCCTTGTGACGCATCACGAAAAACAATAAACGCATCTGGGCAGTCCTTTTGGGCTGCCATTCTTTTTCGCAGTCGAGTGTCTCCTGAAACAGGGCAGCATCATGAGCCCGAAAGGCGTGCATCCCTAACGTAAAAACCCGTTGACTGAAGAATGCCTCAGTATGCGAGCTCTTCAAATCGTAATGTTTCGCCAGATCGTAGCTGAGTTGGGTGACATTACGCAGGAATCGGAACTGGCGAACTTCATCCTTCTGGGCAGAAACCGATTCGTTCCCGATGCTATAATGAAGGGTCACATCAGGCAGATAGGCAATGTCTCCATGCTGCGCCATCGCACAGGCAATCTGCAGATCCTCTGTGACAGAACAGCGGAAAAACTGAGGGTCAGCCTGATAACAGGAACGGAAGATGTCGGCCCGATAGAGTGAACTGCAGAGGTGGAAGACGCTCATGCCCGTTTGGGTGATAAAGGCCTCCAGTAACTCACGGCCTGGGGTGATGGGTGCCAGCGCCTTCTGATGTCCAGGTTCCGTCTGTTGGGTGAGCTCGTTATAGAAACGCCAGTTGGTAATCACCATCGTCACCTGCGGATGCTGCTCCATTACGCACACCTCTTTCTCCAACTTCTCAGAATCTACCCAGAAATCATCACCAGCACAATCGGCGATGTATTTGCCTTTGCAAGCCAACAGACAGTCGAAGTAGTTGTCAACCACTCCTTTGTTCTGTTGGTTACTGAAGAGTCTGATTTGTGGGTAACGCTTGGCATAGTCCTCACAGATGGCATGCGTATTGTCGGTGGAACAATCTTCACCGATCACGATCTCAATGGGCAGATGACACTTCTGACACAGGATGGCATCCAGCGTGCGGCCGATGGTCTTCTCCTGATTATAGGTGACAACGACGACAGAGATCATCTCTTCCATCTATCTCTCGCGCTTAAGAAGGGGTAGCGAATTCAGCATGATCTTACGTCCCAATCGGGTGTCGATCATGCGGCGGAACCATTGGTATTTCTTCGTATAGTCGCGATCGGGCAGGGGATAGAGCCCATACTGTCTGAGTTCCTCGATGCGGGCCTCCAACTGCTCCGACGAACGGGTCAGCATGATGGTGTTATAAAGATAGTCCATCGTGAGTTGTGCCACACGTCTCTGCAGCGCCATACGCTCATCTGTGGGCATCGTATCGGCGGTTTTGTTCAGATGCAGGAGCACCGTCAGGGCATCGTCGAGCCGTTGCTGTTTTCTGCTGGCATCCTTCTGATGGGTGGAAGATGCCTCATGCGTACGATAGAAGTAAGCTTTCGCATCGGTGAAGCAGATACAGTCGGCACGCAACAGCAGCTGAGGTGTAAACTCTTCATCCTCACCATATTGGATGCCTGGGGTGAACAAGAGACTGCCTCGGGTAGCCTTACGGAACAGACAACTGCACACCGAACCTTGAATATTATGATTTCGCATATAGTCAGCGCCTCTCATCTTCTCACTGTCGTTATAGGTAGCCTCCCGCACATCTTCAGAACGGGTGAAGTCGAACAGCACCACATCGATATCCTGACTGTAGCGGACGATGTCCAGACAGTGCTCATAGGCGGCCTGTATCAGATAATCGTCGCCATCGATAAACTGCACATAACGTCCTCTTGCCATCTGGATACCTGTGTTACGGGCAATGCTGACGCCACCATGCTTCTGACGCACGTAGATGATCTCGTCGCCATAAGTCACCAGATCGTTGATCGGACTGAGGTCAGAGCCGTCATCCACCAAGATGATCTCACGCTCACTGGGACGCAACGAGAGTGCCAGCACGCTGTCGATGCACTTGCTCAGCAGATTCACAGGCAGGTTGTAATTGGTGATGATAAAGCTCACCAACGGAGTCATTTCTTGTTGCTTGCTATCCATATTGGTTGCAAAGATACGAAAATATTTGGAGATTCGTGAGAAATTCTGTAATTTTGCGCTTGAAAATTATCAAATATGTCCACAGTACAGAATCAAGGTTATCGGCATATTCTGAAATACACGGGTATCTTCGGAGGCGTGCAGGGGTTACAACTCGTGCTGGGACTGTTGCGCACCAAGCTGATGGCGATCCTGTTGGCGCCCTCAGGCATGGGTTTGGCCTCGCTCTTCCAATCTACGTCTCAGTTCCTGTCCCAAGCCACTAATTTGGGTGTCTCCATGAGTGCTGTGCGCCAGTTGTCGGAGGATTATGAGACTGCCGACAAGGCTCTGTTGGAGCGTTCGATACAGACGGTCAGAGGCTGGAGTTTGCTCACGGCTTTGTTGGGTCTGCTGGTGGCGCTGGTGTTAGGACCCGTGCTCAGTCAGACCACCTTCGATTGGGGAAACCACAGTCTGCACTTTGTGTTGTTAGGTCCTGCTGTGGCGATGATCGCGCTGACGGGTGGTGAGACTGCCATTCTGAAAGCCACCCGACAGTTGGGCAGTCTGGCGTTTATCCAACTCCTCAATGCAGTGTTGGCATTGCTCATCTCTATACCTATTTATTATATATACGGTGAAGCTGGAATCGTGCCCGTCATCAATCTGATGGCCTTTGCCACGTTGCTGTTCACGGTTCGTCACTCCCTCAGACTCTTTCCTGTTCGCTGGGGATCACTTTCGCTGCGCAAGGGTTCGGGGATGCTCCGCTTAGGTGTCGCCTTCACGTTGGCTGGTGTCGTGGGCAGTGGGGCAGAGATGTTCATCCGCTCTTTCCTGAATGTGACCGATTCGCTTGATGTCGTGGGTCTCTATAATGCAGGCTATATGATCACCATCACCTATGCGGGACTGGTGTTTGCGGCGATGGAGAGCGACTATTTCCCACGTCTCTCGGCTGTAAATCAGGATATAGAAGCCACCAATTTGATGGTGAACAAGCAGACGGAGGTGTCGATTCTGATGATGGCACCTTTGCTCACGTCGCTCATCATCTTCCTGCCTGTTCTCATCCCCCTGTTGCTCAGCAGTCAGTTCCTGCCCATCGTAGCGATGACACAGGTGGCGGCTTTGGCGATGTTCTTCAAGGCGCTGACCCTGCCTGTGGCGTATATCACCTTGGCGCGTGGCTACTCATTCACCTATCTCGTTCTTGAGTCGGCTTACTATGTGGCGTTGGTGGTGTTTGTCGTCTTGGGCTATCGTCATTGGGGCATCTGGGGCACAGGCTTAGCCATCACACTGGCTCATCTGGCAGAGTGTCTGATCATCAACGGTTATGCCCGTTGGCGATACCAGTATAAACAATCATCGACCGTCATGAAGTATGGCGCTGTCCATCTGTTGATCGGACTCTCGGCTTACATACTCACCATGACGGTCGATGAAGTGGCCTATTGGCTGTTGGGAGGGGTGCTGATCATTGTCAGCCTGTCGTTCTCCCTATGGGTTCTGAATCAGAAGCGGAAGTCAAGTTCTACATCCACGAGGTTGTAGTTGTGCTTGCCGTCTGCGAGAGTACGGTCGTTCACATGAGAGTACTCTGCGTGGATCTCCAGATTCTTCGTAAACTTGTAGTTCAGACCGCACTCAACCTGATTCACTGAAGTCTCCCAGTCCTTCTGGTTTCTGTAGCACTGATAACGGGCCTTTGCGAAGAGCTTACCCTTGATCAGAGGCACGATACCGAACACATACCAACCATCGGCCTTGTCACCCTTCGAGTAGTCGATAGCGCGAACGTTGTTACCTGGAGAGGCAGCACCCCAACCCTGAGAGTGTACATACTCACCGCGGAAGGTGTAGTCGTTCAGGTCGTACTCAATTGAGAGACAGTAACGGTTCTTCTCTACGCTGCGGGTCTTAGCCTCCCCAGTCACAGGGTCGGTCAGGTTCGGATCAACCATCTGACCACGAGAACCAGTCCATCCGAAAGCACCGATGCGGAGGCCCTTGATAGGCATCACCCAGATACCTGCAATGAAATCCTTGCGGTTATCATAGTCTTTCGTGTTCACACCTTCACCGTTATAGACACCCACCTGATAGTGGAGAATACGACGTCCATTGGCGTTGGGGAAGAGGTCACCAGAGAACTGGATACCGATATCACGACCACCAGAAGAGCGCTCACCCGTACGGTCACCGAAGGCAGAAAGTTTGTTGATCACGTCAGCATAGCCTCTCCAACCCTGTGTGATGGGGTGGGTGGGGTTCTCAAATGTGAAGCAACGCTTGAACTGTCCGGCACGGATCTTGAACTCTGGATATCTTCTCCATTCTGCATAGAGGTCAACGAGCTGAACGGTGGGCTGACCAGGACCAGTGGCGTTGGTACCCTGAATCTGGGCACGCCAGTCGAAGTCACCGATCTTACCGTCAAGGATGAAACGGGCCAGACGCAGATTGAAGGTGTTAGAGTGGTTGCCTTCGGGGTCTTGTCCGATATACTGCAGCATGCCATAGCCGCTGAACTTGATGTTCTTCACCCACTGGGGAAGTTCGATGGTCTTCTTCTCCTTCTCCTGTTGAGTGTTCGGTACTTCCTGCTCCTCAGCAGACAATGTGCTGGTGAAACCAATCATCAGCACCATCAATAACAATGTTTTCTTTAGCATAATAATCTTGTTTTAGGTGTTATGGGCACAAAAATAAGGAAAAAATCTGAATTTTCCAAATTTTTTCCTTATTATTTTCGATTTTTCGCTTAAATATTTCTGTTTTCCAGTAATACCACGTTCTCTACATGAGGTGTATGGGGGAACATATCCACTGGTTGGACAGCCACCACACGATAGGCTGCGTCGAGGTCCTGAAGGTCGCGTGCCTGGGTGGCTGGGTTGCAACTCACATACACGATGCGCTTAGGGGCAGCCCTAAGAATGGTCTTCACTACATCGGGATGCATACCAGCACGTGGGGGATCGGTGATGATCACATCGGGGCGTCCGTGCTCAGCGATGAACTCGTCGGTCAGGATATCCTTCATGTCACCAGCATAGAAGAGGGTGTTCTCGATGCCATTGAGCTCGGAGTTGATCTTGGCGTCTTCGATGGCCTCAGGCACATACTCGATACCGATCACCTGGCGCGCCTTCTTTGCCACGAAGTTGGCAATGGTGCCTGTTCCCGTATAGAGGTCATACACCAACTCCTGTCCTGTGAGCCCAGCGAAATTGCGAGCAACGCAATAGAGATGATAAGCCTGCTCGGTGTTCGTCTGATAGAAGCTCTTGGGACCTACCTTGAACTTCAGATCCTCCATCGTCTCAAAGATATGATCCTTGCCCTTGAACACTAAGATTTCCTGATCGCCGATGGTGTCGTTGCACTTCTGATTGTCGAGATACATCAGCGACGTGATCTCGGGGAATGTGTCGGCGATATGCTGCAACAGTCCGAGAGCCTCCTTTTCGCCACCCGTCTCGTCGTAATGGAACTGGAAGATTACCATCCACTCACCAGTAGCTGAGTTACGGATAATCATATCGCGCAGCAGCCCCACCTGAGCCCTCAGGTCGAAGAACGACAACCCGTTCTTAATGGCGTAGTCGCGCACCTCATTGCGGATCTTGTTGTGCAGGTCGTCCATCAGCCAGCATTTCTCGATGGGCAGGATCTTATCGAAGGCACCTGTGATGTGGAAGCCGATGGCAGGGGTGTTCTTCACCAGCGATTCGTCCTTCAGTTGTTCACTGGTGAGCCAACGTTTGTTCGCACAGCCGAAGTCGAGCTTGTTGCGATATGCCTGTGTATGTACGCTCCCCAGGATGGGCATAAACTCGGGCAGCTCCACCTTACCGATACGTGTCAGCTGGTCGAAGACCTGCTGCTGCTTGAACTTCAACTGCGCCTCGTAGGGCAGATTCTGCCACTTACAGCCACCGCACACACCGAAATGCTCGCAGAAGGGTATCGCGCGTACCTTACTATATTCTATAAACCTCACCACCTCGCCCTCGGCAAAGGAGTGCTTCTTCCGTCGGATCTGTACGTCGCAGACATCACCTGGCACGCAGAACGGCACAAACACCACCAGTTCCTGCCAGTGAAACAGGCATTTCCCCTCTGCGGCAACGGCCTCTATCGTCACGCCCTCAAGGAGCGGTAATGGTTTCTTGTTTCTTCCCATAATCAGTATTTTAGGGTGCAAAGGTACGAATAAGAAAGCAAAAAAAGATGAAAAAGATATCAAAATCTCAAAATTTCGAGTTTTTTCTTTGATTTCTCGCCGAATTTCATTACTTTTGCGGAATTGAAATAAAAAACAATTTATAATCATTCAATAAATAACTAATTTATGAGTCAAAAGAGAGTCTATCTCTTCGGTAATGGTAAGGCCGAAGGTAATGCAAAAATGCGTGAGGAACTCGGTGGTAAGGGTGCTAACCTTGCCGAAATGAACCTGCTTGGTGTTCCCGTTCCTCCAGGTTTCACAATCACCACAGATTGCTGTAACGAGTACTATCAGGTTGGTCAGCAGAAGATCATGGAGCTGCTGAACGACGATGTGATGGCTGCCGTGAAGCACATCGAGGTACTGATGAACTCTAAGTTCGGCGACAAGGAGAATCCGCTGCTTGTATCCGTTCGTTCTGGTGCCCGCGCTTCTATGCCTGGTATGATGGATACCATCCTGAACCTCGGTCTGAACGACGAGGTGGCTGAGGGTATGGTGAAGAAGACCCAGAATCCTCACTTCGTATATGACTCTTACCGTCGTTTCGTACAGATGTACGGTGACGTGGTGCTGGAGATGAAGCCTGTCAACAAGACCGACATCGACCCGTTTGAGGAGATCATCGAGAAGGTGAAGGAAGAGCGTGGCGTGAAGCTGGATAAGGACCTGAACGTTGACGAGCTGAAGAAGCTGGTTCAGCTGTTCAAGGCTGCCATCAAGGAGCGCACTGGTAAGGACTTCCCCAACGATCCTATCGAGCAGCTCTGGGGCGCTATCTGCGCTGTGTTCCGTTCTTGGATGAACGAGCGCGCTATCCTCTATCGTAAGATGGAAGGTATTCCCGACGAGTGGGGTACAGCCGTTTCTGTGATGGCAATGGTATTCGGCAACATGGGCGACACCTCTGCTACTGGTGTATGCTTCAGCCGTGATGCCGCTAATGGTGAGAACCTCTTCAACGGTGAGTATCTCGTGAACGCTCAGGGTGAGGACGTTGTGGCTGGTATCCGTACCCCGCAGCAGATCACCAAGATCGGCTCTCAGCGCTGGGCTGAGCGCGCTGGTATCTCTGAGGAGGAGCGCGTAGCCAAGTATCCTTCAATGGAGGAGGCAATGCCTGAGACTTATGCTCAGCTGAATCAGATTCAGGAGAACCTCGAGAACCACTACCACGATATGCAGGATATGGAGTTCACCGTTCAGGAGGGCAAGCTCTGGTTCCTCCAGACCCGTAACGGTAAGCGCACCGGTGCTGCTATGGTGAAGATCGCCATCGATCTGCTCCACGAGGGTATGATCGACGAGAAGACCGCCATCATGCGCTGCGAGCCTCAGAAGCTCGACGAGCTGCTGCACCCCGTATTCGACAAGAAGGCTCTGGCTGCCGCTAAGGTCATCGCTCAGGGTCTGCCCGCATCTCCTGGTGCTGCCTGTGGTCAGATCGTATTCCACGCTGACGACGCTAAGGCTTGGCACGAGGATGGCCACAAGGTGGTGCTCGTACGTATCGAGACCTCCCCTGAGGACCTCGCTGGTATGGCTGCTGCCGAGGGTATTCTGACCGCTCGCGGAGGTATGACCTCTCACGCTGCTGTGGTTGCCCGTGGTATGGGTAAGTGCTGCGTATCAGGTGTAGGTGCCCTGAACGTAAGTTATAAGGACAAGACTGTTGAGATCGACGGCGTTGTATATAAAGAGGGTGACTACATCTCTCTGAACGGTACCACTGGTCAGGTTTATGCTGGCGAGGTGCCCACCAAGGCTGCTGAGCTCTCTGGCGACTTCAAGGAGCTGATGGACCTCTGCGACAAGTACACCAAGCTGCAGGTTCGTACCAATGCTGATACACCTCACGATGCACAGGTGGCTCGCGCCTTCGGTGCCAAGGGTATCGGTCTGACCCGTACTGAGCACATGTTCTTCGAGGATAAGAAGATCATCGCCATGCGTGAAATGATCCTCTCTGACAGCGTTGCTGGACGTGAGAAGGCTCTCGCTAAGCTGCTGCCTTACCAGAAGGCTGACTTCAAGGGTATCCTTGAGGCTATGGACGGTCTGCCCGTGAACATCCGTCTGCTCGATCCTCCTCTCCACGAGTTTGTTCCCCACGATCTGGCTGGTCAGCAGACTATGGCCGACGAGATGGGCGTTTCTCTGGAGGCAATCCAGCGCCGCGTAGCATCTCTCGCTGAGAACAACCCGATGCTGGGTCACCGTGGTTGCCGTCTGGGTATCACCTTCCCCGAGATCACCGCTATGCAGACCAAGGCTATCCTTTCTGCAGCCTGCGAGTTGAAGAAGGAAGGTAAAAACCCGATGCCTGAGATCATGGTTCCGCTGATCGGTACACTCTACGAGTTGAAGCAGCAGAAGGAAGTGATCCTGTACGCCGCTAAGGAAGTGTTCCAGGAGTACGGCATGGAGGTTGAGTTTGAGATCGGTACGATGATTGAGATCCCACGTGCAGCCCTGACCGCTGATCGTATCGCTGAGGAGGCTCAGTACTTCTCATTCGGTACCAACGACCTGACTCAGATGACCTTCGGTTACAGCCGCGACGATATCGCTTCGTTCCTGCCTGTATATCTCGACAAGAAGATCCTGAAGGTAGATCCGTTCCAGGTACTCGACCAGAAGGGTGTTGGCCGTCTCATCAAGTTCGCTGTGAAGGAAGGCCGTGAGGTACGTCCTGACCTCCGTTGCGGTATCTGTGGTGAGCACGGTGGTGAACCCAGCTCAGTGAAGTTCTGCGCTAAGATCGGCATGAACTACGCCAGCTGCTCTCCGTTCCGTGTGCCCATCGCACGTCTCGCCGCCGCCCAGGCTGCAGTTGAGGAGTAATCCATTCAACTTTATATCAAGGGGTTCGCTGCTATCGGCGAGCCCCTTTTAATTTCTACAACTATGGCAGAACGATTTACACCAGACCGTATCACCGAACTCGGTGAAAATGAGATATTCGTATTTGGCAGCAATCTGGCTGGCTCACATGGTGGCGGCGCAGCCCTCCTGGCTTATCGCAAGTTTGGCGCTATCTGGGGGCAGGGCGTGGGCCTTCAGGGACAGAGCTACGGCATCCCGACGATGCAGGGTGGGGTAGAGACCATTGCGCCCTATGTTGATGAGTTTATCACGTTTGCGAAGGCGCATCCCGAACTGACGTTCTTCGTCACGAAGATCGGTTGTGGCATCGCAGGCTTCTCCGAGGCCGAGATCAGTCCGCTGTTCAAAAATGCCCACGGCATCGCCAATATCATCCTCCCGCGCGGGTGGTAAAAAAGGTTGTGTCAATAAATTTAGCAGAACGCTTTTATCGTCTGATAACGCTTCGAAAGAGCGGTGTTAAGGGAAATAATTGCTACCATTAATGCGCGCAATTTTTAGATTTAAGTCTAGCAATTTTACTCTTTAATGGCCTAGTTTCTCAGTTTTTCATCCGACACTGCAAAAGTACAAATAATTCATCAGTTTTGCAAATTATTCGCCCAAAAAGACACGTTTAAAAACACATTGTTGAAAACGTATCAGTAAATCAGATATCAGTTTTTTATTTGGGTGGTATGTTGGATACAGAAATACAGAATACAGTTTTGTAGGAAAGGGTTTTTTTGTTTCAGTTTTCAGTTTTCAGTTTTTATTTTGGTACCCCCTCACTATGAATCCAAACACGTTTTATAAATTATATAATATATATATTATATAATTTTATTATATATATAATATAATCTAATCTTTCTTCCGTCCATCCATCATTTCATAACAAACACCACGCAGATAAAAAACTGAAAACTGAAATCTGAAACCATTGACTCCATTTTACCCCTCCCAAATAAACTGTATTCTGTATTTCTGTATCCGATGGTCTTGCATCCCTACACAAAACTAAAACTGATATCTGATTTACTGATACACTTTATAATATTATGGAGTAGCCCCGTGGACAACCATTTTTAAGGTATAGACTGATTTTGAGGCGGTTATAAACAGGATGTTGCGCTCTTTACCGCCAAAACAAACGTTTGCTGTCCAGTCCTCAGGAATGGGGAAATGGGCTATCTTCTGACCATTCTTGTCGAATACGGTCACGCCGTCACCAGTCAGATAGATGTTCCCACGGTCGTCGATCGTCATCCCGTCAGACCCCATATCGGCAAACACTTGACGGTTCGTCAGGTAGCCGTCTGGCTGAATGTCATATTTCAGAATTCTGTTGGCCTTTGCCTCCGCCACATACAGATGCTTCCCATCGGGCGTTCCAACAAGACCATTGGGTTGGTTAAGCGTCGAGTCAAGCATGACCAACTGTTTGCTTCCTGGGGCCAAATAATACAAGCCTTCCACAGGCTGCTGGCTTTCAGGGCTGCGTGTCCAATAGTCTCTCTTAAAATAAGGGTCAGTCAGATAATAACCTCCATCCTTCGAGATCCATACATCGTTAGGACCGTTCAGCAGCTTGCCGCCGTAGTTGGTTATCAGTATCTTGGAATGGCCTTGCATATCGAACTCCCAGAGTTGATTGTCCATATCAGCGCAAGCAATCAGGTTACCTTGGGCATCAAAGTACATTCCATTAGAGCGACCGCTCTGATCAGTGAACAATGTTATCTCTCCGGATTCGCAGTCCCAATGGTAAATCTTATTGTTGGGCTGGTCTGTAAAGAAGACATCGCCCTTGGCATCTGCCGCAGGTCCTTCTGTGAAGCTATACGAATCAGAGACTCTTACAGGCGTTTCCCCTTCTGCAACGATCTCATTTGAGGGAACCTGAGCACAAACATTCATCACACTAAGAAAAGTGCATGCCAATAAAAACAATGAATTTGATAACCTTCCGTTCATAATTTAGTATAGTTTTGTTAGCAAAGATACGCATTTCTTTCCGATAAATTGTCACTCCGCCCATAGATTTAATATGTTTTTTCATTTTTTGATGAATTGTCGTTTAAATATCGTTGAATTTTTGGTGATTTCATGATTATTGACTATATTTGCATTATAATGAAGCAGATTGAAGTTGTAGCAGCGATTATACATGATAAGGAGGGCCGTATCTTTGCAACTCAGCGGGGATATGGCGATTATAAGGATGGTTGGGAGTTTCCCGGGGGGAAGATGGAACCAGGGGAGAGCCCTGAGCAGGCGTTGAAGCGTGAGATCTGGGAGGAATTGGAAACGGAGATCATCATAGAGTGGTTGGTGAAGACGGTGGAGTGGGATTATCCTCAATTTCATCTGACCATGCACTGCTACTGGTGTCATGTGAATAGTGGTTCGCTCACGTTGAAGGAGCACGAGGCTGCACGTTGGCTCAGTCCTGATCAGCTCAACAATGTGGATTGGTTGCCAGCAGATCAGGTGGTTGTAGAGCAATTAAAGGTATGGCAATAGAGGTGACATATCGGTGGACGAGGCGGTTGTCGATGCGGATCGTGAAGAATGGCGATGTGCATGTGTCGGCACCTGTCGGGATGCCTAAAAGACTGGTGGAGGCCTTTATCGACGAGCATCGTGAGTGGATCGAGAAGGCGCGCAAGAAGACACTGGAGAGGGGAACAAAAAGGGCGGAGTTCTTTGATCAGTTGCCCTTGGACACAAAGGCTCAGAAGGAGAATGCTCGCCAAAGACTGGAGGCGTTGTTAACCCCGATGATAGAAAAGCACACGAAGAAAATGGAGGTGAGTCCGCAGGCGGTCACCTATAAACGTATGATCTCGCGCTGGGGCTATTGCAACGTGAAGAACCGCAGCATTTGTTTCTCTCTGTATCTGCTGCTGTTGCCAGACTGGTGCGTTGAGCACGTGGTGGTGCATGAGCTCTGTCATCTGTTGGAGCCCAGTCATAACGCCCGTTTCCATGCGTTGATGGATCGGTACTACCCGCGATGGCGCGAGGCCAGAAAAGCTGTTATTGATATTGGCGGAGGGCGGCGATGAGTTCGCTGTTCTCGCTCTTGGTGCCGATGGTGATGCGGAGGCAGTTCTGACAGAGTTGCACGCGGTTGCGGTTTCTGACGATGATGCCCTGATCCACGAGGTAGTTGTAGATGCGGTTGGCATCGTTCATCTTTGCCAGGAAGAAGTTGGCCTCTGTGGGATACACCTTTTCGCAGATGGGCAGTTCGGTAAAGGCCTGCATCATGCGGGTGCGCTCCTGAAGGAGCACCTTCACCCATTCTTCCACATCGATGGGGCGTTTCAGTGCCTCAAGTGCCTGTTGCTGGGTGAGGGCATTGACGTTGTAAGGATATTTAACCTTATTGAAAAGTCCGATAATTTCTTTCGAAGCAAATGCCATTCCCAAACGGATGGCAGCACAGCCCCATGCCTTAGACATCGTGTTGAGTACAATCAGATTGGGATATTTGGCCAGGTCGAAACGGAGACTGCGCTGAGAGGCGAAGTCGCTGTAGGCTTCATCGACGATCACGAGACCCTCGAACTGCTCAATGACCTTCACCACCTCGTCGCGATTCAAGCAGTTGCCCGTGGGATTGTTGGGGGTGCAGAGCCAGATGATCTTCGTGTGGTCGTCGGTAGCTGCCAAAAGCTTGTCGGCAGTGATCTGATAGTGCTCATCGAGCAGCACTGGACGGTACTCGATATCATTGATGTCGGCACAGACCTTATACATGCCGTAGGTGGGTTCAATGGCTACCACATTGTCCTTGCCCGGGTCGCAGAAACAGCGATAGGGTAGGTCGATAGCTTCGTCGCTACCGTTGCCTAAGAAGATGCAGTCGGCAGGTACGCCCTTCACCTTGCTGAGCTGGGCTTTGAGCTCCAGTTGCAGGGGGTCTGGGTAGCGGTTATAGGGTTGGTTGTAGGGGTTCTCGTTGGCATCGAGAAACACTCTTGCCTCACGACCAGCGTACTCATTCCTCGCAGAACTATATGGTGCTAAGCTCCATATATTTTTCCTACACAACTGCTCTAAACTCTTCATATCTCTAAATCACTAAATTTACTTTTTATTTTTCACTGCTTTCAGACGAACGGTCATCGCATTCTTGTGGGCATCAAGCTGTTCAGCGGCGGCCATGAGCTCTACGGCGTGGCCGATGCTGTGGATACCGTCAGCGGTGAGATGCTGGAAGGTGACCTTGCGGCAGTAGCTGTCGAGGTTCACACCGCTATAGGCTGTTGCGTAGCCGTGAGTGGGCAGGGTGTGATTGGTGCCGCTGGCATAGTCGCCCGCACTCTCACAGGCATATTCGCCTAAGAATACGCTACCCGCATTGATGACTTTTGTGGCGAGTTTGTCGTAATTTTTGGTCTGTATAATCAGGTGCTCAGGGGCGTAGGCGTTCGAGAGGTCGATGGCCTCCTGCAGATCCTTGACGAGTACCAGACGGCTGTTGTCGAGTGCTTTAGCGGCAATCTCCTTGCGCGGCAGCTTCTGAAGCTGACGGTTGAGTTCTGCCTGCACATCGAGCACAAGCTGTTTGGAGTCGGTGATGAGCAGCACCTGAGAGTCGCCGCCATGTTCCGCCTGTGACAACAGGTCGGCAGCGATGAACTTGATGTTGGCGTCTTCGTCGGCAATGACGCAGACCTCTGAGGGACCTGCGGGCATGTCGATGGCTACATCGTGGAGGCTCACCTGCTGTTTGGCGGCCATCACGTATTGGTTGCCCGGGCCGAAGATCTTATAGACCTTGGGGATCGAAGCGGTGCCATAAGCCATGGCACCGATGGCCTGAACGCCACCAGCCTTGAAGATCTTGCTGACACCAGCGATGCGGGCAGCCACGAGGATGGCGGGATTCACCTTGCCGTCGCGACCTGGAGGCGTGCAGAGTACTATCTCCTGACAGCCAGCAATCTTTGCGGGAGTGGCCAGCATGAGGACGGTAGAGAAGAGTGGGGCAGTACCACCTGGGATATAGAGACCTACCTTCTCGATGGCGACGCTCTTCTGCCAACAGGTGACGCCAGGTTGCGTTTCTATCTTCTTCCCACGAAACCTCTGGGCTTCGTGGAAGGCTTGGATGTTATGATGGGCCACCATGATGGCTGCTTTCAGCTCTGTGCTGACCAGCTTTTCGGCCTCGTTCATCTCGGCCTCGCTAACGGCGAGGTCAGGCAGATCCACATGGTCGAACTTCAGTTCGTAGCCCTTCACGGCATCATCGCCACGACGTTTCACATCGGCCAAGACGGAGGCGACAGTCTCATTGAGCTGAGACATATCCAGATGAGGACGCTCCACAATCTTAGCCCACTCGCTTCTCTCAGGATACCTTATGATGTTCATAATATCATTTTTTCAATCGGGGTAACAAGGATGCCCTGCGCACCCATCTCCTTCAGTTTGCCGATAATCTCCCAGAACTGCTTCTGGTCGAGTACGGTGTGAACAGAGCACCATTCCTCATCAGCTAATGGAATGATGGTGGGACTCTTCAGACCAGGCAGCACATCGATGATCTCCTGCAGACGAGCCTTGGGCGCATTCATGCGAACATACTTCTTATCTTCAGCATCCTTGACGGCCTTGAAGCGGAAAAGCATCTCGTCGAGGATCATACGCTTCTCGGCAGAGAGCTGCTTGTTGCCGATGAGCAGGGCCTCGCTCCACATGACGACTTCTACCTCGCGCAGATTGTTGCTCACGAGGGTAGAGCCAGAAGAGACGATATCGAAGATGCCATCAGCCAATCCGATGCCCGGGCTGATCTCTACAGAACCCGTGATGACATGAATCTCAGCCTGGATGCCTTTATCGTTGAGAAACTTCTTCAGGATAGCGGGGTAGGAGGTCGCAATCTTCTTGCCGTTAAACCATTCTACACCCTTATAATCGATCTCTTTGGGGATGGCGAGTGACAGACGGCACTTGGAGAAACCCAGACGAGAGACAACGTCGGCATCCTCGCCGCGTTCCACAAACTCGTTCTCGCCAACGACACCAATGTCGGCCACACCGCTGGCTACGCTCTGGGGTATATCGTCATCGCGAAGATAGAGCACTTCAAGGGGGAAGTTGGACGACTGCACCAACAGGGTACGCTTGGTAGCGCTGACCTTGATGTCAGCCTCTGCCAGCAGATTCATCGTATCATCAAACAGACGTCCTTTGGATTGTACTGCTATACGTAACATAATCGTTAAAGTCTATAATACATTATTTTTAATCGCGTGCAAAGGTACGAATATTCGGTCGAAAATCCAAAAAAAAACGATTTTTCCGTGCTTCGGTGACTAAAAATTAGTAACTTTGCACCGTTTTTCGAGATTTTATGCAAAAATTTGATGCGATTCTTGAATAAATATTTGGTTGTGGTGGGGGCGATGCTGCTCCTAGTCTCTTGTCGTCAACGACAGGAGCGGGTAGTGACACCCTATGGCTCGGTGCTCGACTCGGTGGAGGTGACGGAGGATTTTGATCTGGCCGACATCCAGACGAACGGGGAGCTAATCATGGCGACCGTGAGCGGACCAGAGACTTACTACGATTATCATGGGCGACAGTTAGGTACGCAGTATCTGATCTGTCAGCACTTTGCCGACTCGCTTGGCGTAAGACTGCGTATCGACGTGTGTCGCGACAGTGCGGAGCTGAGGCGACGACTGGATGAAGGCGAGGCCGACATTGTGGCTTGGCCCACACCAGGCGAGATAGAAGTAGGAGCGGAGAAGCCGGAACTGGCTGAGGAACTAGCCCAGTGGTATCACCCTGACCGTATCGCTGCGGCAAAGAAGGAGGAACAGGATCTGTTGACCGTGAAGAAGGTGAAACGGCGTATATTCTCACCAATGCTCGACAAACGAGGCGGTATCATCTCACATTATGATCAGTTCTTCATCGCCTATAGTCGTGACATCCGTTGGGACTGGCGGTTGTTGGCGGCTCAGTGTTATCAGGAATCCACATTCGACCCCAAGGCAGTATCGTTTGCCGGTGCGAAGGGTCTGATGCAGATCATGCCTGGTACAGCCGATCATCTGGGTGTGGCGCGCAGTCGGTTGTATGAGCCTGAGACAAACATCGCTGCTGCAACGAAATATATCGCAGAGCTGCAGCGCACGTTTGCCGATATCGGCGATCATTATGAGCGTACAAACTTCGTGTTGGCGAGCTATAACGGTGGAGCTCACCACATCCGCGATGCGATGGCTCTGGCCAAGCGTGACGGAAAGAACAACCATCGGTGGAGTGAAGTGGCGCCCTACGTGCTGAAACTGGCTCAACCGAAATATTACAACGATCCGCTTGTGAAGTATGGTTATATGCGTGGATCGGAGACGGTGGATTATGTGTCGAAGATCCGTCAGCGGTTTGCAGGTTATCAGGGTGTGAAATCACCGCATGTCGGATTCCATCCCTCAAAACCTCGTAAGGCGGATCAGAGAAAGAAGAAATATGATTTATAAAATTAATCCCCAGCAATGCTGAGGATTAATTCTTTTATTTAGGCTGAACGGGAATCTTGTCAACACGCTTCTGATGGCGACCGCCCTCGAAGGTAGCTGTAAAGAACTCGTCCATAATCTTACGGGCCATATTGTTGTCGATGAATCGACCAGGCATCACGAGTACGTTGGCATCGTTGTGCTGACGGATGAGATGTGCAATCTCAGGGATCCAACACAGACCGGCACGTACCTTTTGGTGCTTGTTCAGGGTGATGGAGATACCCTCACCAGAACCGCAAATGGCGATACCGGGATACACCTCACCACTCTCAATACCCTCAGCCAGAGCGTGACCGAAGTCGGGATAATCGACAGAGGCGTCGCTCCAAGTACCATAGTCCTTAACGGGGTAACCCTTCTCCTCAAGATATTGAAGCACGAACTTCTTTAATGGGTAGCCAGCGTGATCGCTGGCTACGCCTACAGTCTTTACTTCCATATTATGCAAGCAGTTTCTTTACCTGTTCGTAAACATTCTGACCAGTGAAGCCGAGCTTCTCGTCGAGCACCTTGTAAGGAGCTGAGAAACCGAAGCTCTCGAGACCCCAAACGGTACCGTCGGCACCTACCAGACCCTCAAGGTTTACAGGCAGACCAGCGGTGAGACCGAACTTCTTCTTACCAGCGGGCAGAACGCTCTGCTGATACTCCTTAGACTGGCTGCGGAACAGACCCTCAGAAGGAA
>Ga0310786_10001161_pt1 | contig 42340 bp, 32 predicted proteins | sample AusTroGonzalo_MG_FD_203881 | JGI IMG/M metagenome (GOLD analysis project Ga0310786, IMG submission 203881) | Bovine rumen microbial communities from tropical cattle in Woodstock, Queensland, Australia - Gonzalo_03 (v2) (version 2) | ecosystem: Host-associated > Mammals > Digestive system >...
TTAAAGTCAACACCGTAAAAAGCACTGATATATGCGGCACAAAAGGTGCCTGCTGTCAGCCTACCGAGCTTGAACCCGAGGACGACGAATTATAAATTATATCCCCGCTTCGAGGACGTAAAAAGCAACTGTAGGGGGCGATGCCTACATCGCCCCGTTAGATAAATATAATCCAATCGGGCTGATGTGGGCATCAGCCCCTACACAGGAACAAGGAGGAAAGAAAGAATATGGATAATCAGAAACAGGTAGACAATCTAATCGAATTGCTTGACGGATACGTTGAAAAAGGCGGTCACCACCTTAACGTAAACGTTTTCACTCGCGAAACTCTCCTTGACGCGCAGGCTCACCCAGAGAAATACCCACAGCTCACTGTAAGAGTTTCAGGCTACGCAGTAAACTTCGTAAAGCTTACAAAAGAGCAGCAGGACGATGTTATTTCACGTACTTTTCATTCACATCTGTGATAACAAAAAATCAAAACGGAGGAAAATATGAATAAAAAGAATTATGAGATAGTTGACAGCACGGAAAAGCTTGAAAAAGCTATAGAAAGAGTCAGAGAGGCTCAAAAGCAGTTTGCATCCTTCACTCAGGAACGGGTAGATAAGATATTCCTTGCGGCTGCAACTGCGGCAAATAAAAACAGAATTCCGCTTGCAAAGCTTGCAGTTGAAGAAACGGGTATGGGTATAGTCGAGGATAAGGTAATCAAGAACCATTATGCTTCCGAGTATATCTACAACGCATACAGAAACGTAAAGACCTGCGGTATTGTTGAGGATGACAAGGCTTCGGGAATAACTAAAATCGCTGAACCTATCGGAGTGATAGCAGCTGTTATACCTACTACAAATCCCACTTCTACAGCTATTTTCAAGTCCCTTATCGCATTAAAAACAAGAAATGGTATCATAATCAGTCCTCACCCGAGAGCAAAAAAGTCCACTATCGAGGCTGCAAAAATCGTTCTTGAAGCAGCTGTTGCAGCAGGAGCTCCCGAGGGAATAATCTCATGGATAGACGTTCCGAGCCTTGAAATGACAAATCTTGTTATGGCGGAGGCTGACATAATCCTCGCAACAGGCGGTCCCGGAATGGTAAAGGCTGCTTATTCCAGCGGTAAGCCTGCAGTGGGCGTAGGTGCAGGAAACACCCCTGCTATTATTGATGAAACAGCAGATATTATTCTTGCTGTAAATTCAATAATTCACTCCAAGACCTTCGATAACGGTATGATATGTGCTTCTGAACAGTCAACTATCGTACACAAGAATATCTATAATAAGGTCAAGGCTGAATTTGCAGCAAGAGGCTGCTATTTCCTTACAAAAGCCGAAAAGGAAAAGGTTGGTAAGACTATCCTTATAAACGGAGCACTCAACGCTAAGATAGTCGGTCAGAGCGCCTGCAAAATAGCAGAGCTTGCAGGAGTTAAAGTACCCGAGGGCACAAAAATACTCATCGGCGAGACAGTCAGCACAGAGCTTTTTGAGGAGTTCGCTCACGAGAAGCTTTCACCTGTTCTCGCAATGTACAAGGCAGAGGATATATACGACGCATTCAATAAAGCTGAAAAGCTCATTGCCGATGGAGGTTACGGTCACACCTCATCAATTTATCTTGACACTATCACTCAGCAGGACAAGCTTGATGAATTCCGCAGCCGAATGAAGACCTGCCGTATACTTGTGAACACGCCATCATCACAAGGGGGTATAGGTGACATATACAACTTCAGACTCACTCCGTCCCTTACCCTCGGCTGCGGCTCATGGGGAGGAAATTCCGTAAGCGAAAATGTTGGGGTAAAGCATTTGCTGAATATAAAAACTGTAGCTGAAAGGAGAGAAAATATGCTTTGGTTCAGAGCTCCCGAAAAGATATACATAAAGCGCGGCTGCCTGCCGACAGCACTTGACGAGCTGAAAACCATTATGGACAAGAAGCGTGCTTTCATCGTAACGGATAAGTTCCTGTACGAAAACGGCTTCACCAAGCCTATTACAGACAAGCTTGACGAACTGGGCATACAGCACTCTTCATTCTTTGATGTAGCTCCTGATCCGACTCTTGCTTGTGCTAAAGAGGGCGCAGCGCAGATATCTGTATTCAAGCCCGATGTTATCATAGCAGTGGGCGGCGGCTCGGCTATGGACGCAGCTAAAATAATGTGGGTACTTTATGAACATCCAGAGGCTGATTTTGCGGATATGGCAATGCGCTTCATGGATATAAGAAAGAGAGTTTACACCTTCCCGAAAATGGGGGAGAAGGCTTACTTTGTAGCTATCCCCACATCTGCCGGAACAGGCTCTGAGGTGACGCCGTTTGCAGTTATCACCGACGAGAGCACAGGAGTAAAATACCCTCTTGCAGACTATGAGCTTCTTCCGAATATGGCTATAATCGACACTGACTTACACATGAGTGCTCCAAAGGGACTTACGTCTGCTTCGGGCATAGACGCAGTTACTCATGCTCTTGAAGCTTATGCTTCCGTAATGGCGACAGACTTTACAGACGGTCTTGCCCTAAAGGCTCTGAAAATAATATTCGAGTATCTTCCCCGTGCATATGACAATGGTCCCAACGATCCGGAAGCAAGAGAAAAAATGGCTAATGCAGCAACAATGGCTGGTATGGCTTTTGCAAATGCATTTCTCGGCGTCAGCCACTCTCTTGCACATAAGCTGGGAGCTTATCACCATATCCCCCACGGTATCGCAAACGCCCTCGTGATTGAAGATGTACTTCGCTTCAACGCTGCGGAAACTCCTGCAAAAATGGGTACGTTTCCTCAGTATGACCACCCTCATACTCTTGAACGCTATGCAGAGGTCGCGGACTATCTCGGACTCGGCGGAAAGACTCCGAAGGACAAGCTTGAAAAGCTCATTGCCGCTATAAGAGAACTCCGTCATAAGATTAGCATAAAGGATACTATCGCAGATTATGGTGTTTCCGAAAAGGATTTCATGGCTACTCTTGACGAGATGACAGAAAATGCATTTGATGATCAGTGTACAGGTGCAAATCCTCGTTATCCGCTTCTAAGCGAGATAAAACAGATATATATCAACGCTTATTACGGCAGGACATTCACCGAAAAAGAGTATCCAAAGGCTTGAAAGGAGACTATGCTATGAAACTTGATAATTGTATCTCAGAAAGAATAAATAAGAAGATATTCCGTGACGGAAACAAGTGCATAAAGCTGTTTGACAAGGTGTTTTCAAAGTCCGACGTTCTCAACGAAGCTCTCAACCATGCAAGAGTTGAGGAAACAGGGCTCAATGTCCCTGAGCTTTTCGAGGTAACACGTATTGACGGAAAGTGGGCTATAGTTTCGCGGTTTATCGAGGGAGAAAGGCTCTCCGACCTTATCGCGGCAAATCCGAAAAAATACGATGAATATATGGAAATGTTCGTGGATATACAGCTTGATATCCAGTCAAGAAGGTGTCCGCTTTTAAGCCGTCTGAAAGACAAAATGAACCGCAAGATAGACCTTACCGACCTTGATGAGACCACAAAATACGATCTTCATACCCGTCTCGACGGCATGAAGAAACACAATAAGCTCTGCCACGGCGACTATACACCCTCAAATATTATCATCACTCCCGATAACAAGCCATATATCCTCGACTGGGCTCACGCTACTCAGGGCAATGCTTCAGCAGACGCAGCAAGAACTTATCTGACCTTCTGCCTTGAGGGAAATATTGCAGGCGCAGACAAATATCTCGGTCTTTTCTGCAAAAAGAGTGCAACTGCAAAGAAATATGTTCAGTCATGGATGCCCATAGTTGCAGCTTCGCAGTCCGTTAAGAAAAAGGATAAGGAAAAAGACATTCTCCTTTCGTGGGTGAATGTGGTCGATTATGAGTAAAAACGTCAGAAAATATGTTGCTCTGAGCCTGAATGCAGTGCTTTCGGGCATAATGATAAGCGTTGGCGGCGCAGTATATCTGATGTGTGAAAATAAGATAATCGGCAGCTTTCTTTTCAGCTTCGGACTTTTCACCATAGTTCAGAGAGGATTTGCACTGTATACAGGAAAAGTCGGGTATATTCCCGAAAACTCTCCTGTTTATATTATCGAAGTAATCGTAACGCTTATCGGAAACGCCGCAGGTACTGCATTTGCAGCAATTATGCTGAAGCAGACAAAGTTCTCGCAGACGCTACACGAAAAAGCCGAGCTGTGCATGACTGCAAAGACAGGCGATACTATCATCAGTCAGCTTATCCTCGGAGCATTCTGCGGAATGCTCATGTATCTCGCAGTGGACAATGCTAAGGAATGCATTAAAAGAAATGCTGATATATCCTTGGTTTTTGGCATTTCAATACCTGTGATGATATTCATAATCTGCGGCTTCAATCATTCGATCGCAGACGCATTTTATATGTTTATGGCAGGGACGTTTCCAAAGGATATGCCGTACATACTGACAGTTGCGGCAGGTAATGCAATAGGAGGCATGATGATTCCAATCATAAAAAAAATAACTTCAATTTGATACATTCAAACACAAAGAAACAAGGCAGGGACTAAAAATCCCTGCCTTGTTTTTTCTGTGTAATTATTCTTCCTTACGGCTTGCGTTTTTACTGAGTTTAATACATATCAAACCAAGCCCCAGCATTACAAATGCAATAGTTATTATAAGTATATTTGTAAGGGAATTATTGCCTGTCTGCGGTAAATCAACTGCTTCATTTTCTGAATTTGTGCCTTTTCCTGTTTCAGGATCAACAGTATACTTATCAAGTACTTTGCCCTTGCTGTCAGTAATAGTTATCTCATAATCTCCCTTGTCATCAATATTCATAGTAGCATTTGTATACTTAACATTGTTCTTGGTCTGATAGTCATTTCTTGCCCAATCACAAAGCTCATCATCAGATGCTATATTAGTTTTTTCTATAGGTTCTGTAACACTCTCTACAGCGTATACAGGGGATCTTTCACCTTTGATCCAGCTGTTGAGGTCTGTTCCGTCGTTTGTATAGAAAAGCAGATGTGAAAGACCTTCCTTGTTATTGGACATCATATCGTCAAGATATGCGCTTACATCTTTGAGTATATCCGGCATATTTGCTTTATTTGCATTCAGACCCTCAGCAAACTTATCAGAAACCATTTCTGCGGCAGTTTTGGAACCGGTTTTCAGCTCTCCGCCGACTACAGTACCCGATGCAGCTTTTTCAGCGAGTTCCTTGCCTGCTGTCTTATAAACTGCGCTTCCATTGTAATAGCACTCATAATCAAGTGAAATACCAGCGTTTCTTCCGTTTATACCGCCGACATCAATAGTTGTGATGAGAGATTCAACATTTCCGTATGTATAGCAGTTTATATTCGTACCGCCTGACATACCTGTAAGTCCGCCGACTATTACCTTATTATTGCTCTCTGCATTGGCAGAAATATTGCCGAGTGTAAAGCAGTTAACCTGTGCGGAGCGGTTTGTCATTCCTGCAAGACCGCCTGCATATACGGTCGAAGTTCCTGTAGCAGCGTTTATCTCGACATTTGTGCAGCAGTCTGTGATAGTGCCGCGGAGCGTACTGCCAACAAGTCCGCCTATTCTTGCAAAGGATTCTCTTGTTTTGGCATTGATGCTGCCTTCAACAGAGCAGTTGTCAATAACAAAGCCGTTCTGAGCCCATGAAATGAGTCCGCCCACATTTGCTTCATAACGCGAATCAACATTTATGGAGATATCCTTTAGCTTGATATTTCTGATATTAACAAGCTTTTCATCGGCTTCGGGAGTAAGGTTCGTATCATGCTCACCGGCTGCCAGACCGAACAATCCCGAAAGGTATATATCTGCAGGAGCTTCCTTGCTGCCTATTGTAAGACCTGTAATAGTATGGTTTCTTCCGTCAAAGTTTCCTCTGAACGGATATACGGAAACATTTTCCTTCTGTCCGTTTATCTCTGCCTGTATTGCGTGACCGATAGGGAGCCAGTCGCCGCCTGTAAGGTTGATATCGCTGTCAAGTGCGAACCATATGCCCTTCCAGTCAACATCGTCATTCATAGCCTCTGCAACATAGCGGAGCTGTGCTTCTGTTTTGATAATATATGGTTCTTCTTCAGTTCCCTTGCCGCCTGCAAATTTTGAAGTATCGGCAGGTGCGTATGTCGTTTTGTCGTTGTATGTTGACTTGTCCTTTGCGGTTTTTAGTGCCTCATCGTAAGCTTCACCATTAGTCGAACCATCGGAGGAAACTGTCTTTGTTACCTCTCCGTTCTCAACTGTAATAGTAACAACGACCTTTTTATCCTTGTCACGTCCGTACCATGTACCATCGTTGAGCTTCAGCTCCTCTTTTTTTACGATCTCAGCTTCGGGCTGTACATAGCCAGCTTCTGCGTAATCGTCTGAAAATGTTACCTCGTTATCGTATTTCCATGCTTTAAGAGAATTATTCGTGATTCCGAACTGTGTAAGCTCCGCAGGGAATGCCTTGAAATTAGCGTTCAGCTTCTCAGCAAGCTTGCTATAATCCTTTGAGGTATAAGCCTCATTGTTGTATACAACTCCGCCTGTGTAAGCCATACTCTCGTCGCTTACGCCCGATGAAACTCTCGTTCCCACATCAGCAACGGGATCAACTGTTTTATCGCCTATCTTCATTGAAGCTTCGCTGTTATAATAGCAGTCATATGTATGACCGATACCTGTTATCCAGCCTGAAACAGCTCCTGTATATATCGAATAATCGTTTGTTTCGTGCTGACCTGCGCCGTAGCAGTTCACAAGATAGCCTGCATTAACAGCAACAAGTGAGCTGATAACAGCCATTCCCTCGTCCTCACGGTTTCCGCTGCCGTAAACATTTCCGAGTGAGTAGCTGTTTGCAACAAGGCCTCTGTTCACAAGTGCAGCAAGACCGCCTGTTTCACCAAATGAGCCGCCCTTTGTTACTGTGCAGTAAGCGTCAACATCAGTCATGCAGTTGATGATAGCACCCTTATAAACGTATGAAGCGATTCCGCCGACAAAGTTATTGCCCTTATCAGAGGTCAGTGTCATTTTACCTTTAACTGAGCAGTTGTCAATCACCGCTCCCTTGTAGCCTTCACCCTCGGAGTTCATAACTGCTACGATACCGCCTGCATACGCGCTTGAATTATAGGAAATATTTATAAGCACATCTGTAAGCTTCACATTTTTTACAACTGCATCAGTGCCGAGAACGCTAAAAAATCCGATATAATTCTTGCCTTCCTCAAGCTTTTTAGCGGTATCTGTACTTCCGACTGTCATACCTGATACAGTGTGTCCCTTTCCATCGAAGCTTCCGTTGAAAACATAGTCGCTGTCACCGATAGGAATCCATTCCTTGTCGGATATGTCAATATCGCTCATAAGCTCGATGAACACGCCTGAATAGTCGATGTGCTCGGAGAGAGAAGAAGCAAATGCACGAAGCTGGTCTGCTGTTTTCAGCATATAAGGCTCCTCAGCAGTACCCTTTCCCGATTCAAATATGGAAGTATCAATAACGTCATTTATGAAAACTTCGTCCGAAAGTGTTATCTTTCCATCATCGGAGAGTTTCCAGAGCTTTAACTCAGTATCGCCAAGAGTTTTAGCAATATCATAGAGATTATCGTTGAGAGCCTTTACGAATTCGGCGCTGTTTATCTCTTTGACCTTTTTAGCGGTAAACGTACCCTCTGCATTCATAGAGCCTGCACCGTGAGATACAGCTTCAATTGCTGATACAGAACCTGCCTCGTTTACATAATCCAGATTTGCGCCGTCTGCATAATAATCATATTTTCCCGATGCTGCAGGCATAAGAGCACCGTTGATGATGCCTGCGCAGTTTGCAGCGTCTGCCTGTGCTATTGTTCCGACAGTGACATTTCCTGCCGAGAAGCAGTTATACTGAGCCGAGGTCATCATGCCTGCAACTCCGCCTGCATAAACGGAAAGTCCGCTTGCTGTCAGTACCTTTACATCGCCTGTGTCAGCGCAGTTTACAATATATGTGTCATTGCCTGCCATTGAAATGATACCTGCACCATATGCAATTTTAGTCCCTGACGATGACTCAATGCTTGCTTCTGATATGCAATTGCAGATTGTCGCATTTCCTGCCGCTCTGCCAACTACTCCGCCTGTCATTACCATAGCTTCATTTGTCTTGGCAGATACGAAGCCGCTGACAATACAGCTGTCAACTACCGCATGACCGTCCGTCTTTGAAACAGCCTTGCTTGTGATATCGCCTGTGATTCCGCCGGCTCTGATGACTTTTTCGTCCGAAACATTGATATCCATGTTTTCAAGCTTTATTCCCGATACTTTGGCTGTGCTAAGAAGAGTTGAGAACAATCCGACATTTGCTTCTTCCGAATAGGGCGTCTCTTCATTTGTTTTGATACTAAGGCCTTTGATTACGTGACCTTTTCCATTGAAATCGCCTGCAAATATCTTGTCCAGATTCTTGCTTGCAGCACCCTCAGCTCCTATAGGATTCCAGTTTTCGATTTCCGACAGGTCGATATCTGCGTCAAGCACGATATACTTTCCAAGATAGTTTTCTCCGTCGTCAACGCTTTTTGCAAAAGCAGAAAGCTGAGAAGCTGTCTTGATCACAAAGGGATCATTTGCACTGCCTATACCGTCCTCAAAGCACTCGGGAGCATTGCTTTTTGCAAGAGCATTATTTACAGCGTTTATTATGCCCTCGCTGCTGTATGTTGCTCCGCTTACAGCGTCGATGCCTGACGTGCCGTTTGCAGCTATGATCTCGGGAATTATCACCTTTGCTCTCTCCCAGTATGAGGGAGTATCCTTTTGATCTGTAACGTCTATGGCGGATATAGAACCGTCCTTGATCGTTACAGAAACTGTGATATCTCCGTTGAAGCCGCCTGCCGTACCTGTGTACGTTCCGTCTTTATAGGCAGGAGCCGCACCGGCAGCAGCAAAATGGAAGGAGTTTGTCATCAGTGCCGCAGACAATACAGCGCATAAAAGACGTTTGTTGCGTAGTCTGTGTTTCTTCATTTTTATGACCTCACTTTACTTTAATATATATTGATAATAATTTAACAGACGCATTTATAACATCTGTTATTATTACTAACGAATTTGGTATAGCACTCTGTTTTGCTATGTCAACAACTTTTCTAAATAATTCATATCAAGTTTAGTATCCCGATAAGACCGAACATAGAAAGTCCCAGACTCGGCATTATTATACCGGGAAGATCCTGAAACTTAACAGGATCTATTTTCCGGCAGGTAATGCCAAATATTAGAAATACTATCGGATTCAAAAGCACGCATATCTTTGGTACATCAAGTGCGCCGTTCAGAATAGCAATTATAACAAGAACTGTCGGCACTAAAAGGGTAGCGTATCCAATAAGGAATGTAGACATGATCTGCTTGTATATTTTTTCGAGAATATCGTCAGCAACTTGAAGATTTCCATGTATCATTGCACCTTTGTAAATAAGTGCCTGTAGGCAAACAAAAGCATGAATAAAAATACCTGCCATTGCTCCGAAATATCCGAAGCCAATTGTCATATAACCGAGCAGCGAATGTGTTTCAGCTATCTGCATACCGATAGAATAAAAACCAAGCCCTACCAATGCATCACCTATCATAGCAAGAGCGATCGAAAGGCCAAATCTCCAATCTGCCATTTTGATCCAGTTGCTGTCAATATTCTTTGAAGTTCCAAGCTTTTCATTTCCTTTACCTTTCAAATCAAAGAGAATATCTCCCGTACAACAAAGCAGACCGCCAATCAAACCTAATATTGAAAAAACTAAATACATACCATTATCCTTTCGCTTTTAAATTATTGCCGCATATATTCTTATTTCCATATCAAAAATCGGAGTATCGCATAATCTATTCCCGAAAATAACAGTGCCATAATCATTGTATACACACAGCCAAGCAGGAAGCCTTTGAAATGGAAGAAATAATCCTTATATCCCTTGCATTTCTCTGTGCCTTTTATGACTACCCATTTCGGTGTTATCGTGCATACTATGAGCCAGTCCATGATCAGCAGGTCAACCACATTCCATGTCATAGCAATAATGAAGATAAACTTCAACACCTGCAAAAATGAAGCCTGCTCGCTATGAAATCTAAACAGTCCGAATAAAAGCAGCACGCAAAAAATAACCAGACCGCCGCCTGCGCCAAATCGTTTTGCGGCTTGTTCCTGTGCTCTTGTCGGCTTCTCAATAGTCGCTGCAGTCTGAATATCTTTCGGATAATCGTGAAGCATAGAAAACGGATAGTATTTTAGTATCAGAAATACATAAATGCTCCACATTACCGACCATATCAGACCGCAACCTAATGCCTGAAGCATCATGCTCACTTCTTTCCGATCAGCAGCGATGAACCGCTCAGTCCAAGAATTTTTGCTTCTCCCTTTGACATAAACATACCATCTGTAGTGTCGATAAGCTCAACGACTTCATAGCCCTCGTTATACAGTTCGCTGATAAACTGCTGCATATCACCATAGCGAGCCTTTGACATAATGTCGTGTATTGCAAATGTGCCGCCTTTTTTCAGCACACGAAGGGTTTCACGTAGAAGCTCCTGTTTGTTTACTCCTGTGATATTATGGTAAACATAATTGCTCGTAACTGCGTCAAAATATTCATCTGGATAATCCAGCTTGCAGGCGTCACCCTGATGAAATTCCGTATTCTGAACTCCCTCTGCATCTGAATTATCCTCGCAGAGCTGCTGGCTGAACGATGCATATTCCTTGCCCCAGCGGTCTATACCGACCATTCTGCCATGCGGATTTCGCTTTGCACAGGCAATGGTCAGCGCACCGCTTCCACAGCCTATATCAAGTCCGATACCTCCTTCGGGCAGTGTGATATATTTTGCAGTACCCTCAATGATTGCTTTGGATAGTTGTCGTTTGCCGTCATAGGAGAATTTACCATGTGCATAAATGCTCCACGCTGCCATCGCACCGCAGACAAGTGTGCCTGCGCCTGCTGTTCCGACAAGAACTTTTTTCAGCTTCGGATCTATATCCGAACATATCAGTGCTGCTGTTCCTGCACCGAGAATAGCCGTTCCTGCGGTCAATGCCGTTATCATTCCATTTGGCACCCAATTTTTATAATTTGCACTCATGATTATACTCCTTTATCTTTTATATCCCATTACTAAAAACAGATTTTCCTTTTTATTTATTGATATATCAGCAAAACCTGTTGTTTTCAGCATATTTGCAATCTGTTCAGCCGTGTATCGCGTCATACAGGGAACTTTCTTCTCCCAATCAACATTCGGATCGCCGTAATTATTAATGACTGAAAAGCAGCCGTCCTTTACAAGTGAACGATAGATCTCCCTGAAAGCTTTTTCAGGCTTTTTCCAGAAAAATACTGTTTCAAAAGCGGTAATCAGGTCAATACTATTATCCTTGAACAGCAGCTTTTCGGCGCTGCCCTTTATGATCTTCACACGTTTGCCGAGCTCATCTTTATTGACTTTCTGCGCCTTTTTTACGCTTTCATCTGATATATCCAGCCCGATAAACTTCGCTTTTGCACTAATTTCCAGCATACGCTTTATATTATATCCTCCGCCGCAGCCTATATCTGCGACCTTGCCGTTCTCAGGTATTTTTATGCGTTCTAACGCCCACTGTGCCATTGGCAGATGCTCCTTGTCCATGCTGACAAGCATCATTCGTCCGAGAAGTCCTTTAGGGTGTCCGAAATTATCTGTAAAACTCATATTTTACTCCTTATTACTTTTCAAATCTGAACAGCTTTTTCGTTATAGTGTAAATCACAATAGCAACAGCTATTCCAAATATCAATACAACAGGAAATGCCCATGCAGGGCTGCAATTCATAAGTGTGTCCGCATAACCGTTCGGCATCTCCTCAACAGCACACTTGTATGTATAATCACGATTGAACCATATCTGTCCGTAATATCCAAATGTAGAAAATGTCATGATGATTGACGCAATCATATTGCCTGTTGAGCTATACTTAAATGCCAAACGGACGATTTCAGCAAGCGCTGCAATAACTATGACAGGTACACAGTGCCACAGATTTGCGTCCTGCATCGCAAAGAACGTAACAAGCATTCCGAGTGACAGACAGCAGGCGACTCCAAACGCTTTAATTTTATCAAAGGCTTTTGCTGCAACACCTGTTACGAGCAATCCGGCGGTTATCTGATAGCAAACGAAGAAAAACGGATGTATCGCCCCAAATACGCAGACGATCACTGACATCACAACGTAAAGAACAACATAAAGCAGCACCCATAAAGCGTTCTTCGCGCTCCATTTCTTTTCAGATTTCATTCTCATTTCTCCTTATTAAAGTAGTTTTGTATCAGCCTCATCACTTCATTAAATGCAGGCTTGCAGCCTGGAATAAAGTATTGCAGTGCATAGCAGTGATGCATACCTTTTCCAACATGAATAATACACTTTGCACCTGCTTTTCGGTAGCTCTCTGCATAGCTCGGTGCAAAGGCATACAGCGTTTCAGCACTTCCGTAATAAAAATGCGTCATGGGAGCATTGCGGAAATCTCCGTGTGCCGTTGCAAGGTATATTTCAGGAATATCTCTGCCGTGACACATTATATCATGGGCAGTATACATATACTCGGCAGGTATCATGATATCCCTTTTATCGAGCACTTGTATTTCTGCTTTCTCCGTTTCTGTAACGGGAATGCTCCCGGGCGAAATAGGTATAAGCATTCCCGGCATTGGAATACTGCTTCCGCTGTCATTCAGCTCATTGATATATGTGATAAGGTCGAGTATCAGTGCTCCGCCCGATGAAAAACCAAGAAATACAATATTTTCAGCTTTATAAAACTTAAGCATTTTCGCATAGCATTCAAATATCATCTGCACATTTTCAAGCATATCATGTTCATGGCAGAGGGGATAATACGGAAACCACACATCAGCATTTGCAGTTTCTGAAATTTTTCTCGAAAGTCCCACATCGCCCTTATCCGAGCCGAGTATCATTCCACCGCCAAATACGAACAGCACCGCTTTCTTCCGCCGTTTCTTTTCTATATCAATTTCAAGGCAGTGATAATTTCCATATATCAGATGATCAGTGTAATGTGCCTTGCTGTCATCGGGCATGATGAAATGTCGGTTTTTTGCATTCATTTCCGCCGCTTTTGCAAGTACTTCTTCTTTTGTACCTACAAGGCTGTTCCTGATCTTTACAGCCTTCACCACTACTTTTATCAGCTTATACAGCGGATTATTCAAAGCATCGGGAGCTTTTACTACCTTATCATGTTTATCGAATTTCATATTATAACCACCTTAACGCAACAGATTTATCAGCTTGTCATGACAGCAACAAACAGTCCAGTAAGCATCAGAACACAGAATCTGCGCCATATTCCAAAACATATTTCACCCTTTAATTTAGTAATTTCAGAAAAATCCATGCCAACATTGCTGAAGCAAATATTTCAATAATTAGTTTATGCAACTCTTTGCCGTCCCATTGTGGCTCAACATTCCATACTTCGGGAGTTTTTCCTGTTTTTTGCTTTATCAATATACCAAAAATCTTTGTTTTGGTGAACATCCACCAATCAAGAACAACAGCATCGAAGATTGAGATCATCCAGAAGAAGATCACAAAACGAAGAGTAAGCTGCCAGAAATTCATACCGGAGGTCACACCTTGTTTTCCTGCATATATAATCGTGATACTATACAGGACGCCAATGACCAATGTCAGTATAGAAATCGAGATTTTTCCTTTCAAACTGAATTTCCTACTTATTCCATGTTCCTCCAATATTTTTTTCGCATTTGGAGTCATACACCAATAAGCAACCTGAGGTGCCGCGAAAGCACCAATCAGGCAAAATGCAGTGAGAAGTATTATGCCGATCACACCATATAATAGATTTAATAACATTTTACCATCTCTTTGCTAATATACTTTGAATTCTCTCATAAAATTTCAAGATATCTTTTATCTAAAATTATTTTTTAGCAATTACAGTGATCCAAGGCTTTGAAGGATGATGATCAGATTTCACACTTGTGAACCCTGCTGCTTTCAAAGCTGCTGTGATTTCAGCAGGAGTATAGCAGCGCATACCATCGATTATTGCTTCAAATTTCTTGCTCGTCTGATCCGTACCGTCTGACTCGTTGCATATCATAAAATATCCACCGTCTTTCAGAATATTAGCGACCTGCGAAAAGCATTTTTCAAGTCCCGGCCAAAAGTAGATCGTTTCAAATGCTGTTACAAGCTCAAAACTGTCAGCTTCAAGTGGCAGCTTTGAAACATCCCACTGAATTACTCTGCATCTGCCTGCGTCTATCATTGCCTGATTGTATTCCTTTGCCTTCTGAACTGAAAGCTCAGAGTAGTCCATTGCGGTAACTTTTGCCTGCGAGTACTTTTTCAGTAGCTCTCCTGCATTTCTTCCTGCACCGCAGCCGAGATCGGCAGCCTTTTTCGGCGAGAGCTTCGGCAGATGCTCAAATCCCCAATCTGCCAGCTTTGCATGACCGGAGTTCATACCTTTAAGCATCATTTTCCCAAGTGTGCCTTCGGGTTTTCTTGTCTGACTAAAAAACTTCTTCATTAGTCCCATAGCTATAATTCTCCTTTGTAATTATTCAGTACAACACTCTATCCACTTGATAATTGAATCAAATACAAGCTTTGAGTTACCGACATTGCAGTGTGCGCCTGCATTCTGCTTATCCGTAAGTAGTCTCAACGTCAATGATCTTGCATTCTGCAGCATATCATATTCCTCATGGAAAAGATATGGCATAATGAAATGATCTTTATTTGCACCAATGATAAGCACATCCTGATCTATTTTGTCTGCGATGCCTTTCAGCGTAAATCTGCGTATCTTCCGCACATAATCGGCAGGCGTTTCAGCGTCATAAGCATACATACCATGCAAAAGATTCCACTTGATGATTTCCTCTTTTTCCATCATTTTTGTGTATAGCTTATTCATCGGTGCGTCCATTCCCATGCGGAACATAAAGTCTATCGTATCACGTACGGGCTTCGGATGGTCGCAGATCACAACATCAAAGAAATCAGGGAAGATCGACCAGCCGACCACACGCTTGATACGCTTGTCAAATGCCGCTGCACGGGGTGCAAGGTATCCGCCGAGTGATGCTCCGATAATTGTGACATCTCTGAGCTTGAAATAATTCAGTATAGCTTTCGTCGGCCTTTCCCACTTGTGCGTAAATTTCATATTCTGCAAGCGCAGAACGCCACCCTGTCCCGGACCTTCATACAGATAAACGTCAAAGCCGTTCTCGGCAAGATACAGCATTGGGAAGAACAATTCCTCATAGTAGCTGTCATTACCGCCATGCAGCAGGACAGCACCCTTACTTTCGCCTTTGGCTTTTGTCACCATGGCAGGCAGATAGCCTCCGCAATACGGTACCTTATGACGCTGTACAATGCCGTTATCGAAATAATCGCTGTAATAATCATAAAACAGATTGCATGCTTCCTGATAACGCTGTTTTTTCTTCGGATCAGTATCATATATGAAGAACTCTGACATTCTCAGATAAGCGATCTCGTTTGCTGTTCTGCCTTCTGTGTGGTCTATCTCAGCAAGCTGTTCCATTGTACTTACCCAATCTGCACTTGTTCGTATGTTCTGTGATACAGCTGCAACTTCGTCTGCATCGCCGCCGTCCCACATGATAACACGATTGAGCTGAAAATTAAAATTAACATCACTGTTCAGTTCGTATGTGCCTGTTTTGAATTCGGTTTTCTTAGATATATCATATTTTTCCATTGTACCAAACTCCTAAAATTCATTGTTTTACTGCACAGAAATACACCATTGAACCTTCAACATTGAAATATGTCAGATCATAAGCCTTTTGCAAACGTTTTTTCAATTTATCAGCAGTATCAAACGGAGGCGTAAACCAGCCTTTTTTAGCAAGGAAATATCGTACAAGGCTGTCAGTTATCTTTGACTCGCCCTTGATGTAAAAGCAGGCTATAAAACTTCCGCCTTTTTTCAGTACACGGTAAGTTTCACGGAATGCTGCCTTTTTATCAGGAAAGGCGTGAAATCCGTTCATGCTGAGCACAGTATCAAATGATTCATTCTTGTACGGAAGCTGTCCAACATCCCCATGAACAAGATTGACGTTTTCGAGTCTTTTCATACGTTCACGAGCTTTAGAAAGCATATCGTCACTGTAATCAAGGCAAGTAATATCAGCATTTTTCAATGCGGTATATTTTTTATGTGTAAAAACTGCTGTCCCTACAGGCACATCAAGCAGTCTGCCTGAAAATTCATCAGGAATATATGAAAGCACTTTTTCCGCAATTTCATTATCGTCCACGTTGCTCCAGAATAGCCGAATATACAGCTTGCTCCACCATTTACCTTTTGTCAGAACATCATCATAGATATCACGCGACTTCTTGTAAGAGCTTTTGATCTCATCATACTCTTTTAACATTATCCAGCCTTCCTTGCAACACAATGCAGACGGCAGAAACCTCTCTTTTCAAATGATTCCATGTGAAGGCCTGCGCCATCACACAACTTTTGAATGTCATCTCTGCCGTATATTTTCACATCACCCTTGCCTGCAAGATGAATAAAAGGCATTTCGATATGGTTGCAGAACCAACGCGCCGCCGAACTCATTGTCATATCACGAAGAACAAGTCTGCCGTTTGGACGAAGAACACGATATACACTGTTAAAGAAATCCTGTGGATTGGGATAATGATGAAAGCTCTCACAGCAGATCACCACATCAAATGAATTATCAGCAAATGGCAGATTTTCACAATCACCGACTATGAGCTCTACATTCTTCATATTTTTTCTTTTTGCGACCTCTATCATCTTTGGTGTCAGGTCAATGCCTGTGTAATGCTTATCCGGGTATTTCTTATGCAACAGTGTCAGCATCGGACCGGTTCCACAGCCACAGTCCAGAAGGTCGGTAAACGGCTCTTTTTCAAGCTCTGCCAGCACATCGGGATAATCCTTTTTGCACATATTATATACGCCGGCATTGTCAGATTCATAGATCTCAGCAGCTTTGGTGAACTCCTTTATTGATAAGTCTTTATATTCTCTTGGTGTCATTATATTACCTCCATCGATTTTGAAAGCTGTTTACCAGACATGATTGATCCAGTCAAGCAGCACTTTTTTTAATTTTTCACGCTCTGCCGCACACTGTTTCGGATACTGCTTTTCAATCTTGAAAAGCAACCTGTAGAGCGGAGAGCTTTTTATTATTTATTCCATGCCTTTCAGCACTTCGACCATATCTATTTTTTTTATTCTGCGCGAGAACATAAAGCTGACAAGTACGGATACAGTCATTACAAATATTGCTGCAATTATATACGTTGTAGGCGCAATATAACACGGCCAGTCAACTGCATCGCCGTTTGAATCCATCATTGCCTGCAACGGTACACGTCCGAGGGGGAGTCCTAATATGCAGCCGATAATGGACAGCCACAGGTTCTGTGTGGAGAGCAGTCGGCGTATAGCGCTGCTCTTAAAGCCAAGAACTTTAAGCGTTGCAAATTCCTTTTCGCGCTCATTGAATGAAAGATTACCTGAATTGTAGAGAACGATCACAATAAGCAGAACTGAGAATATCACCATGAAGTATACGAGCAGATTCATTATCTCCATCATCTTGTCAAAGGCAGCGATAAGATCTTTCATACTGTGAACAGCAGAAACACTGCTCTTATCGGCAACATTTTCACAGTTATTTTTGGATACCAACATCACAGGACGGAAGTCCATTCCTGCTGCCTCGTAATCCTCACGCAGTATTGTAATTCCCGTTATATTCGGGTGACGTGATATAAGCCCTATTTTACTCTCGTTCCATTCAGAACCAGTCGCTGTTTTCCAGTAAACCTTGTCTCCCTCTGAAAGTCCAAGCTTTTTTGCCTGTTTCATGGTCAGAGCAACAGTGCCTTTTTTTATGGGAGTTGTTTTGAGCTCTGTATCCGATACACAGTAGAGCTGCTCTCCCTCAGTAACTGCAAGTTTACAGCTGATGATACCGTCGGAAGTCGGGTGTTCCTTTGCTGCTATGGATATTGCTTCCATAGCTATAAGTTCGCCGCCTGTCTTGTTTTTCAGTTCCTCAGCCTCTTCGGGAGTGCAGCTGTCATTAAGCAGAACCTGATACTCATAATTCTGGATATCATGGAAATACCAGTCACGGACATAGTCTACGGTATCATAGGCACCGATACCCAGTTCCATTATCATCATGCCCATACAGGTGCCGAAAACTCCCATAAATGCTCTCATTTTAGAACGTGATATGTCACGGAGATTGTATCTTACATTGAAACTGAGCTTCTTCCAGAATGGCAATTTCTCAAAAATGCAGGGCTTTGCAGTTTTTGCAGCCGCAGGTCTGAGAGCCTCAGACGGATGTATCTTCAGTATCTGCTTGCAGCTCAGATAAGATGTTCCCGTACATATAAACACAAGAACCGCCGCAACTATGATACTCTTATAGCTGAATCCGGGCTGCCAGTCAGGGAGCGTATAGAACTGACTGAACATATTTACCATAAGTCTGCCGAATGTCAGTATACCAAGAATTATTCCAAGGATACAGCCAATTGTTGACAATACAAAGCTGTAGCTGAGATAGTGAGCAAGTATCTTTCGCTTTTTCATGCCGAGAGCGTTAAGCGTACCTATCTGTGTTCTCTGCTGTGCTATCATACGTTTCATAGTGGTGATAATAACGAGCAGTGCAATAGCTACGAATACAAAAGAGAAGATGTACGAAAAGCTGTCGTGCTGAGCAAGCTCGTCCGAAAGCTGATACCAGCCGCGTATACTGTTTCTGTCGGCGAAATATGCGTAATTATCGCCAAGAGCATTTGCGATATCCTTTTCGTAGCTGAGTGCCTTACCATTACAAGTAAATATAAGTTCGTTGCTGATACGCATTTCCTCAGGCAGAACCTTCTGTGATAAATAGGCAAATCCTATGTTATGAAAGTCCGTATCAGTATCAGTCGAGGCGCAGGCAAATTCGTATTCGGGAGTAACGATAAGTCCCTTGACCTCTTTTTCAATATCAAGTCCCATAACATGAACTGTGAACTTTTCGCCTACTTTTATGTCCCATGTCTCGGCGAATCGTCTGAACAGCCAAAGTCCTTCTGTATCATCTGCATTGAAATCAACACCTTCAACTGTACGCGGTATCGTAACATCAGCACTGTTCTGAAAATAGCAGAACATTTCCGCAGTATTGTATTTTTCATCAGCTTTACCAAGCACCTCAGTCCGTCGCTGTACATCTTTGATACCGTTGATATCTGCAATTCTTTTTGCCTGTTCCTCATTGAAGTCAGCACCGTATATCCAGCCGTCAGCAAAGTTTGAACTGTTTTCAAAATCGTTTCTTGCTTTGTTACCGCCTATGACATTTGCCTGAAATCCCGTATAGCACCACATAGCTATCAGTGACAGCAGCATTATTGAAAAGAACTGTGCAAAATTCGCTTTTATGTCACGTAGCATTTTACGTCTTAGCATTGCTGTCACCTCACCAGTCGATATCGTTTACGGACAGCGGATTATCATTAGTCTTTATAGACTTTATCTTACCGTTTCTCATATGGATTATACGATTTGCACACTTTGCTATGTCTGCATTATGAGTAACAAGAATGACGGTATTTCCGTGCTCTGTGGAAAGCTTTTGCAGCAGATCTATGACCAGCTTTCCTGTTTCCGAATCAAGTGCGCCCGTAGGCTCATCGCCGAGGATTATCTTCGGATCTTTGGCAAGAGCTCTTGCAATAGATACTCTCTGCTGCTGACCACCTGACATCTGTGTCGGAAACTTATTCTTCTGGTCGGCAAGTCCCACGCGCTCAAGCATTTCATCTGCGCTGAGTGCAGATTTCTTTATGTCTTTGACAAGTGCTACATTTTCGTAAGCGGTAAGTCCCGGAAGAAGATTGTAGAACTGGAATATGAAACCGATAGTATCAGCACGGTATTCCGATAGTTGTTTATCACTGTATGAAGATATATCCTTGCCGTCAACGATCACTTTGCCCTCAGTCGGTACGTCCATTCCGCCAAGCATATTCAGTACAGTGGATTTTCCGGCGCCCGACTGTCCGAGTATTACTACAAATTCTCCTTTTTCTATGGTAAAGCTCACATGGTCTACCGCTATCTGCTTTCCCTCACCTTTACCATAAATTTTTACTACGTTCTCAAATTCAACTGTTTTCATATATATCCCTTCAATATGTTAGCTTTCGCAAACTTAATATCAAAAAAATAAATCCTTCAATATGTTATTTTCTTGCGATACAATCTCAGGGTGCTTCTGAAAGAAAAAATCAAAAAGTGCTTCATATGACACATCACACATACTATGCTCCATTTTACACGCATCGATTTTTGCATTTTCTTCTCCCACGCCCAGATATCTTAGCATATAAAAGAAAAAATAATATCTTCCTTTTATCTTTTTGGCGATTTTCATTCCTTTTCTTGTCAGAATGATATGAGAACCGTTTATACCTTCAATGTATCCTTCTTTCTCAAGTTCATGAATCGCAATACTAACCGTTGGTTTTGAAACACCAAGCTCTCCGACTATATCAATACCTCTTGCACTGCCGCATGATTCCTGAATTTTAAGTATAGTTCTAAGATAATTTTCCGTTTTTTCCTTACCGAGCACTAAAACACCTTCTTTAAATATACAATATTTGTTAGCATATAATAACTGTATATTAAGATTATACCACTAACCAATTGTGTTGTCAACATAAATCGTAAAAGGGGAGTAAATGTAATATGTTTGTGATTGCATTTCTGACATAATATCTTTAGATGAATTTAAATCCTTTTTACCTGTTTGGAATTTACGATTTCATCTTGAAAAATCTTCTTTTATAACAAAAAAGAAACTCCCGATAATTCAGGAGTTTCCAGACTGGAATTTAAATCGTTCCAACTTTATGTGTATGTGTTACAATTTAGATACCGCTTCATGCGCGGAAAATAAATTCGCGCCCCAGTTTTACTGAGACGCGAACTTGGCTGCGGGGGCTCCCCGCTGGAGCTTGTGACGGGACTCGAACCTGCGACCTGCTCATTACGAATGAGCTGCACTACCAACTGTGCTACACAAGCGTCTCTTTTTTGGCAACAATATAATTATATATTATCATTGAAAAAAAGTCAAGCAAAACGTTAAGAAAAGTCAAAAATAAAACAGAAATATCCTGAATACGGCGATCCAATCTTTTTTACTTCAAAAAACAGGCATCACTGCACTTTCGCACAGAGATGCCTGATATAATTAATTACAAATTCAATTTTTTCCTGATTTTATCATGCATTTTCGAGGTACTTATTGCTGGAGTCCCACTTATAAAGTCCCGTATTTACCAGAAGCTGGAGATTATCCTGAGTAATTACATATGGAACGAGAACATATGCCTGTACATACTTAACGCCGTTATTATAAGTCTCTGAATCATACGTTAACTCCACAGGAAGTTGTTTAGCAAATTCAGCGGCAGGTATATCACCATTGAGCAAAGTCTTGCAGACTTCAAAAGCAACGCTTGCTTCATCTCTTACATTCTTGAAAACAGTCATTGCCTGTGAACCGTCAACGATATTTTTAAGGTTAGCGATATCGCCGTCCTGACCTGTTATAACAGGAGTATTTGAGCCCTTATAATCAGACTCCAGAGCCTGAACTACACCAAGAGCGGTTGAATCATTCGAGCATACTACCGCATCGAGCTTCTCTCCGTCAGAATAATACTTACCAAGAGTTTTTACCATGCTCTTCTCGGCATTATCTGTAGTCCAGCCTGTAGTTGCAACTCTTTCAAAGGTCTTCATACCAGAAGGTATATTCACCTTTCCGCTTTCAATATAACTTTCAAGAGCTTCATATGCCCCCTTGAAGAAGAAGGCTGCATTATTATCGCCTACATCACCTGCAACAAATTCGATATTACACGGCTCAGATGCATGGTCAAGATCGAGTGCCTCCTTTACATAATCACCCTGAAGTTTGCCAACGACATAATTATCAAAGGTTATGTAATAGGTAATAGCATTTGTATCCATAATAAGACGATCATAAGCAATAACAGGAATATTCTTATCCTTAGCCGCATCGAGAGTCTTTGAAAGTCTGTTGCCGTCAACAGCCGCAACCAAGAGAAGATCAATACCGTCATCTATCATACCTATAATATCGTTATTCTGCTTGGTTGCATCATTGTTTGAGAACTTGAGCTCTACCTTATAGCCTGCTGCTTCAAACTGTTTTTTTAGGTATTCACCGTCACTGTTCCAGCGTTCAAGCTCCTGTGCAGGCATGGCAATACCGATAGTTTTATCTTTGTTATTTGCTTTGTTATCAGAATTCTTGCTGTCATTTTTTGTATTTCCGCACGAAGCAAGAGTGCCAAGCATTGCAGCAGAGAGTATGACTGCCATTACTTTTTTCATAATATTACCCCCTTGGTATTTTAATATCCTTTTTTAGCTCTTTTCATATGAAAAAGGGTCATATCCTTGTATTTTTTATTGTACTCATATTATCCACCGATGTCAATATGTTTGCAGATTATTTGTCGGAATGTATAAGATAAATTTGCAAAATATGGCAATTTCTTATACTAAATTACTTCTCGTTTAAACAACTGTGATCCACAGCACTTTAGATAAAAGTAATATATATTGATTTCGCTTTTTTGTTATGATATAATTATAATATACTAAATGGCCGCTTTAAGGCGGCTATTGTCCTGAACTTTATTCAGAATGTGCAAATTACTTTTTTAAATTTGCGCAATACACTTCTTTATGCAGGCTCATTCTGTCCTTACGGACAGCCGAGGTGCAAGAAAAACACTTATTTCTGATTTTTTCTTGCACCTCGGGAGCTTAAAATTGGCTATATTACAAATATAAAGCCAATTTTAAGCTAATGAGCCGGCATTGATCATAAAGAACATAAAAATAAGGAGCGAGACCCGTGATATTATTAACAGCTCAGAACATATCAAAGACATACATGGAAAGAAAGGTACTGGACGATATATCTTTCTTTCTGAACGAAGGCGACAAAGTTGGTATTATTGGAATAAACGGCACAGGCAAATCCACCCTGCTGAGGATACTTGCAGGTGCTGAGGAGGCTGACAGCGGTGAGGTAATAAGGACAAACGGAATACGTCTTTCCTATCTTCCGCAGATCCCTCAGTTTGACGACCACGGAAGCATATTGCAGCAGGTACTTTCACATCTTCCGGACGACCTGCGCTCGTCAAAAGAATATGAAGCAAAATCTATACTGGATAAGCTGGGACTTTCCGACTGTGAAAGAGACATAAGCACACTCTCGGGCGGTGAAAAACGCCGTGCGGGCATAGCTGCAGCCCTTATACAGCCAAGTGATATACTGCTTCTCGACGAGCCTACCAACCACATAGACAATGAGACCGCACAGATGCTTGAGGATCTGCTGATGAAATACCGCGGTGCGATAGTAATGGTCACTCACGACAGATACTTCCTTAATAAGATATGCCGCAGCATAGCTGAAATTGACAGAGGAAAGCTCTACATCTGCAACGGCAGCTACAGCGAATATCTTCTTGTAAAGGCTCAGCGCGAAGCCGATGCAGAGGCTGCCGAGCGTAAGAACAGGTCACTGTACAGACGTGAGCTTGAATGGATAAGCCGAGGTGCAAGGGCAAGAGGCACAAAATCCAAGGACAGGATAGAACGCTTTGAAGCTCTGAAAAACAGAGAAATACCCGTTGAAGCCGAAAAGCTGAAGCTTCAGTCCGTATCCTCACGACTCGGCAAAAAGACTATCGAGATCGAAAATATCAGCAAATCCATAGACGGCAAGCCGCTTATAACGGATTTTTCATATATCATCTCCCGCGATGCAAGAATAGGCATTGTAGGACATAACGGCGCAGGAAAGAGCACCTTCCTGAAAATGATAATGGGCGAAACAGCTCCCGACAGCGGAAGCATAGTTCTGGGAGATACGGTAAATATCGGGTATTTCTCGCAGGAATGTGAGTCAATGGACGAGTCTCTGCGAGTAATCGAATATATACGAGAGACCGCCGACAGAGTACAGACTCCCGATGGCACGGTTACAGCATCACAGATGCTTGAACGCTTCCTGTTCACGCCCGAACTTCAATGGAACAGGATAGAAAAGCTTTCAGGCGGCGAGAGAAAAAGACTATATCTGCTGAAGATACTTATGACTGCACCTAATATACTCCTCCTTGACGAGCCCACAAACGATCTTGACATAACTACCCTGACCATACTTGAGGACTATCTTGAAAGCTTCAACGGTGCTGTTATAGCTGTATCCCATGACAGATACTTTCTTGACAAAATGGCGACCGAGATACTTGAATTCAAGGACGGTCAGTGTACAAGATATAACGGAAATTACAGCGACTACGCAGAAAAGGCACTTCCAATTGATAACGCCTCAGACTCAAAGCCCAAGAAAAAAGGCGAGAAAAAGGAGCGTACCTTCACAGGCAAGACGAAGCTCAGATTCTCCTTCAAGGAACAGCGTGAATACGAGACGATAGATGATGATATCGCAAAGCTTGAACAGGCTATTGCAGATACAGAAAAAGAAATTGCGAAGAATACCTCGGATTACGTAAAATTACAGGAGCTTTCAGACGAAAAGGACAAGCTCGAAGCCGAGCTTTCCGAAAAAATGGAGCGATGGGTATATCTTAACGATCTTGCAGAACGAATAGAAAAAGGGGAAATGGTCTGATATTATTCCATGCATTAAGATTTTTTTCAAAAAGGGTGAGATTTTCAGTGATTTCATACGACTAATATATAGAGAATACTTTTCAGGGGGGCTATAATATGAAATTCAAAACTGTTTTAACCTCGGCAATTTCTGTTCTCATTTCGGGAGTATGCCTTAGCACAGGCATTTCACAGACATTTGCCGCAGGCGACCTGTCTTTTTTTCGTGATATCGACATAACAGGCACACAGAGCAATATAACCGCAGAGGCGGAGGAAGAGGAAAACCTCCTGTACAAGGATCTGCCAATATCTTCATTTATAGTATCAGATCTTTCCCCGCAGATCGACTCAGCACTTGATTATGCAAACTGGTCATACAGCAAATGGGAGGACTGCCATTATATCTTCCTGCCTTCCGCTGCCGACAGGACAAAGCTTCATATCGACTATTCCTGCGATGAAGGAGCAGTATATCTTGACGATGTTCAATTAATATCGGGAGAGTATACGGATATTCTTTCCAAAAAGGATGAATTTCAGATAAAAACAGCAGCAGGCACAGACTGCGGCATACTGAAAGTAATGCAGTCCGACCACGGAAGCATATATATAGATACAGACGGGTCTGACGGCTTTTCAAAGTTTTTGACCAACAGGTTCATTAATATTCCTGCTCATTCCCTGATGCTCGATGCAGATGGAAATACCGTCTATGAAGGCGATATCGAAAAGGTATCATCACACGGGAACTCCTCATGGGATTACAGCAAGAAAAAGCCCTACAATATAAAGCTCCCGAAAAAAGCCGACCTGTTCGGCATGGGAAAGGCGAAGAAATGGGTGCTTCTTTCAAACTATCTTGACCACTCCATGCTCCGCAACAAGCTTACGGAGGAGATGTGCAAAGCCGCAGGCATGGAATGTACAATGGATACCGTATTCGTAGACCTGTACACAGACGGCAGCTACAGCGGAACCTATCAGCTCAGCGAAAAGGTACAGATACAGAAAAACAGAGTTAATATCACCGACCTTGAAGAAGAGACGGAAAAGCTCAACGAAAACCGGCTGAGCTCCTATGACCGTATTATAGTCGGTGCAGAAAAAGCAGACGAATACATGGAAAACAGCTATAAATATTTCGATATCCCCAATGATCCCGAGGATATCACAGGCGGTTATCTGCTCCAGTTGATACAGTGGAACAGATACGGCTTGAAGGCGACCAGCGGCTTTACTACCTCAAGGGGACAGTGCGTATCCATTGAGGGCCCCGAGTACGCTACTAAAGCACAGGCGGAATATATCCGCGGCTTTGTTCAGGATATGGAGGACGCTATATACTCCGATACAGGCTACAACAGCAAAGGAAAACACTATACCGATTATATCGACCTTGATTCCATTGTAAGAGCTTATCTTGTACAGGAAATATCCATGAATATAGACGCTACCTTCAACAGCTTCTACTTATGGAAGGAGTCCGACCTGAAAGGTGACGGCAAGCTCCATTTTTCGCCAATGTGGGATTTTGACCTTAGCTATAACAATTTCAATACCAGCAAAACAAATTCCGACGGAAATACGGGCTGGTCATCAGTCTACAACAACCTTTTTGCCGCATACTTCCCCATACACGGATCTGAACTGGCCACCCCCGCAAGCGGCAGACCAACAGTCGGCATAAGCTGGCTTGGACAGCTTTACAAATGCAAGGATTTCCATTGCAGGACAGCCGATATCTTCTACAAGAACTTCGAGCCATTCCTGAAAAAGCTTACAGGCGGCGACTCGCCATATCTTATGGAAATGGGCAAGGAGCTGAGCACGACCGCAGAAATGAACAATATGCTCTGGCATACCTACGGCGGTGCGAAATACTGTGTATTCGGCGCATCAAGCGGTGCAACCTATCTTGAGTCCGTGGATATAGTCCGCAGCTTCATAGAAAAACGTACTGACTGGCTCAGTTCCCTCTGGAAAAATGACTGCTCACGCATAGGCGACATCAATTACGATGGAGCTATAAACATTGCCGACCTGCTTACGCTGCAAAAATGGCTGCTTGGAAACGGCAGGACAGTATATCTTGAAAATGCCGATGAAAACGGCGATGGCGTTATAGATGTATTCGACCTCTGTCAGCTGAGAGCCGAGCTTATCGAAGTAAAGACGGATAACTGACAGCCCTTGACAGACAGCCTCCGTGCATGATATACTTATACTGCACTCTATTACTAAGAAATGAGGAATGTCAATGCTCAATCAGCTTCTCAATAAGCTCGAACGGAAATGCGGGAAATTCGCCATACAAAACCTGATGCTGTATATTATAATCGGAATGGGTGTCTTTTTCGCAGCAGATGTGATCCTGAGAACGAACCCCGATAATAATGTATTCATTTTGGATATGATATATTTCGACCGTGAAAGGATAATGTCAGGACAGGTATGGCGAGTCCTCTCTTTCCTGTTTATGCCGCCCGATGACAGGATATTGTTTGTTGTATTTATTCTGTATTTCTATTGGCTCATGGGCGTGAAGCTCGAAGAAAAATGGGGCAGCTTCAAATTCAACGTTTATTACTTCATCAGCGTTCTGAGCTGTATCATAACAGGCTTTGCAGTAGGCTATGCAACAAATGTATTTCTCAATCTCAGCGTGTTCCTTGCGTTTGCTGTACTGTTCCCAGATGAGCAGATATTCGCGTTTTTCGTGCTCCCTATCAAGGCAAAATGGGCAGGTATCGTAGATGCTGTATATCTGGTGTACAAATACGTAAACGGCGGCTATTATATCCGTTTGTTTATCATAGTTTCGCTGGTGAATTTCTTCCTTTTCTTCGGCAAGGACTTCGTTCAGCTCATGTACTACACGGGCAGACGCTGCTATCACAAGTACATCAAAAAATAACATACTCAAAAAGCTCTCCTGCATTGCAGGAGAGCTTTTTCTTCATATTTTTTACATTTTGACCCAACATCCTTGCTTTGGTTTTGTTAACTTTATACAGATAATTTAATGACGTTTTTTATTAACTTTTCGCAAAATAAGCACTATAATTGTGGATATTACGTAGAATTTCAGCTTTTTACATTGACACTGCAAGCTGTACATGGTAAAATTTAATAAAAATAGAGAGAGCACAGGTCTGTATCTGTGCAAAATATAGAAGGAATTATTTTAGGCATTTTTAAAATTAAATAAAGGAGTTGGGATCGAATGAAATCCAAGAAAGACAAAAAGATCATATCCGTTCTGGTCTCAGCCTGTATGGCTCTGCCGATCATCACCGACAGTCTGCCCATACCGCAGCTGAAAAGTCCCCCTCTCAGAGCAGAAGCCGCTTACGATCACGATGATGATCTTGTGCTTCGCTATGACAGCATGGCAGGATATGTGAGCACCGACAATGCGTTCAACAACGATGAGTCATTCTACAAGGCTCTCCCTCTCGGAAACGGCCGTATCGGAGCTATGGCTTACGGCAACTGTCCCGATGAGATATTCGACCTGAATGAATGTACTGTATGGAGCGCAGGACCGGGAAACAACAACAAGGAGGGTGCGGCATCACATCTTTCCGAGGTGCAGAACCTTATCAAAAGCGGAAAATACAATGATGCAAATTCGATAGTAGCCCGTCAGATGATAGGCGGAGGCGAGGCTAAATACCAGAAGGTAGGCGAACTGAAGCTCAGCTTCGGGCACGATAAGGTGTCGGACTATTCGCGCGAGCTGGATATGAACGATGCTGTTGCAAGATGCTCCTATACCTTCAACGGCAAGAAATATACCCGTGAGACCTTTGTAAGCTATCCCGATCAGGTAATGGTAACCCGCATAACCTGCGACAGCAAGGGCTCCGTATCCTTCTCGGCAGGCTACAACGCTGTTCTCAACGGCAATGGTGTTACAGAAGGCAATGACACTATTGTTGCCAACGGTCACGGTGATGATGACCTCTGGACAAAGGGCGCAGTTTACTTCTCCACACGGAGCAAGATCATAAATGACGGCGGCAATATCAGCGCAGCAAACGGCAAGATATCTGTTTCCGGCGCAGATTCCGCAGTGATCATAACCTCTGTACGCACAAACTATGTGGACTATAAGACCTGCAACGGAGATGAAAAGGGCAACGCTAAAGCAGATATCTCCAACGCAGAGTCAAAGTCCTATGATACCCTCTATCAGAATCACGTACAGGACTATCAGGAGCTTTTCAAGCGCGTTGACATAGAGCTTGGCGGCGATACCGATGCGGTAAGGAAAATGACTACTCCTCAGCGTGTAGCACAGTTCGGACGCTCTGATGACCCGAAAATGGTCGAGACCCTCTTTCAGTACGGAAGGTACATGATGATAAGTGCCTCCCGTGATGCTCAGCCTATGAACCTGCAGGGCATATGGAATAAATACTCTGCTCCCGCATGGGGCTGCAAATATACGACAAATATAAATTACGAAATGAATTACTGGCCTGCATTCACCACTAATCTTGCGGAATGCTTTGTCCCGTTCGCAGAGAAAGCAAAGGGACTTGCCGCAGCAGGAAACGAGACAGCAAGGGTGAATTACGGCATATCAGAGGGCTGGGTGCTCCATCACAACACCGACCTCTGGAACAGGACAGGTCCTATAGACGGTGCATGGGGACAATGGCCCACAGGCGGCGCATGGGTATCGAATATGCTATACGATGCCTACCGCTTCACTCAGGACAAGGACTATCTCAGCGACATCTACCCTGTTATAAAGGGCAGTGCTCAGTTCCTCAACAAGCTTATGATACCCGCAACTATAAACGGTCAGGAGTATATGGTCATAAGTCCAAGCACATCGCCAGAGATCAATCTCCCCGCTTATCCCGATGCCAGCGTTGACCACAGTGTAACTATGGACAACGGCATCGCACGAGAGCTTTTCAAGGATGTTTCGGAAGCTTCCGAGATACTTGGCTGTGACTCCGAATTAAGGGAACAGCTCAGCTCCAAGCTGACGCTTATCCGTCCCGAAACTGTAGGCAAGTGGGGACAGATACAGGAATGGGCACAGGACTGGGATAACCGTAACGAAAAGCACCGTCATATCTCTCATATGTATGCGCTTTACCCCGGTTTTGAGATAACTCCCGAGGACAATCCCACTACCGCAAAGGCGGCCTCAGCTTCACTCAACGCAAGAGGCGATGACGGTACAGGCTGGTCCGAGGCATGGAAGCTCAACTGCTGGGCAAGACTTGAGGACGGCGCACACGCTTACAATCTTATAAAACTTCTCGTTACTCCCGTAAACAACTACGGCAGACTTTACGACAATCTCTGGGACGCACATCCACCGTTCCAGATAGACGGCAATTTCGGCTTTACCTCAGGCGTTGCCGAAATGCTCCTGCAAAGCCATAACGATGTTATAACCCTTCTTCCCGCACTTCCAAAACAGTGGTCAACAGGTCACGCAAACGGTCTCTGCGCGCGCGGAAACTTTGAAGTTACCGAAATGAACTGGAAGAACGGCAGACTTGAAAACGCAACTATCCTCTCTAAATCAGGCGGCACCTGTACCGTAAGATACAGCGGCGCAATGGTAAGCTTTGAAACAGAGGCAGGAAAGGAGTACAGTCTCAACAGTGAGCTGATGTTTGACGGTGAAGAGCTGCAAAATCTTGCCCTCGGCAAAAAGGTGACAGCTTCGGGCAGCGATAACGGCGAAACACCTGAAATGGCTGTGGACGGCGATGCTTCCACAAAGTGGTATCACAATGACGGCATCGGCGGCGAATGGATACAGATAGACCTTGAGGAAGAGTGCAATATCCAGCGTTGGAGCGCGAAATTCGCAGGTCTGAATGAGAAAAACACCTTCGATCCACGCGATTTCGTACTCAAAGCAAGCTCAGACGGCGAAAGCTGGACAGATATTACCGAAATATCCGGAAATACAAAGAGCTCCTGCGGCAGGAATCTCAGTGGAGTCAATGCAAGATACGTGCGTCTGGAAATGCGCACCTCAACTCAGGACAACAGCGGCGGTGCAAGAGTATATGAGCTTGAGATATGGGGCAATAACGGCAAGCCGCCTGTTCCGAAAACAGCCTACAAGAATTACGGATGCAGCAGCTATAACTTCATGCGCGGCGAGATACGCAAGGACGACAGCGGAAATACCGCTATCGGATATATTACCGACGGCTCTTACATAGTTTTCAGAAAGCTTGATTTTGAAAGCGGTGCAGAGGGCTTCAAGGTAAGTGCAGCAAGTGCTACCGAGGGCGGTACGATCGAGATACACGTAGGCTCGGCTGACGGTGATATCATCGGAAAATGTGATGTTCCGACAACTGACGGCTGGGACGAATATATTGATCTTAAATGCGATACCTCACAGTGTACGGGAGAACAGGATGTTTACCTCGTATTCCGCGGCGGTGACGGATATCTTTTCAACGTGAACAATTTCAGCTTTTACGGTCTTTCAGGGGATATAAACGGCGATAGGGAAGTGGATATATTTGATATCCTCCGTTTACGAAAGGCACTTATACAGCAGACAGATCTCAGCGGACTTGGTCTGTCAAATTCGGATCTGAACAATGACAGTGAAACTACAGTCTCAGATCTGCTTCTGCTTCAGAAATTCATGCTGGGAAAGGGTTGAAATACACTCAGGGGCGCATATTATGCGCCCCTCATTCGATATAGGTACTCATATAGAAGCTTTGAAAGAACTAATATGAAAGACCTGTAAAGTCGGTTAAACACAAAGGAATACCGATACTTCATGTTGTGTGAAGTATCGGTATTTTTTGTTATATATCAAATCTTATCCTATTTCAAACCGAATGTAGTGGACAGAGTTGATTTTTCATTTATATTGAGAACTATAGCATCAGTCATTTTCGTCAGTTGTTATGATTGTTGTAGTTGCTGCGGTAGTGGTCGATTCAGTTTCAGTTGCACTTGTTGTTTTCGCTGTTGTGGCAGTATTTGATGTTTCTGTAATTATTGATGATGTTGTTTTCTCAGTTGTTTCAGTAATTTCTGATGTGGTAACAACAGCGGCAGTTGTTTCAGTCGTTGTTACTGCTGTAGTTTCTGCTGTAGTCGTAACGGTGGACTTAAGATGCTTTTCGGAGCCGAGAAGGTATTTTTTCAGGCATATAAGATCGGCGATATCAACGCTTCCGTCATCGTTTATATCGGAATTTACAGGTGGGATATAATCGTAGCTGTCTGTCATAAGAATAGCTTTTCTGAGCAGCGGAAGGTCGAATATATCAATAACTCCGTCACGGTTGATATCTCCGCGATTACAGATATTAGTTTCGTTGCTGTTAAGGCTTGAAGCGGTGATTCCTTCAAGACCTGCGTAAGCACTATCGACGTAGAAATCGCCTGTGTATCCGGGTGTATCTATGAAAATAGTAAGCTGTCTTGCGTCCTTTGGGATAGTATAGGAATAATTTGAAAGCTCTGTCCATTCTTCTTTTACTGCTTTAGCTTCGGCAATGGTATCATACTGAAATCTGCCATTTGAATTCATATACTGGAGTACAAGTTCAAAATCGGCAGATTCTTCACCGTTCTGCATAACAAAAGCACCAAAGCTGTAGTTTTCTCCGGGGACGAGATTTACGCTGCTGAGCTTTCTGCTTGGTCCCTGCCATGATTCGGAACGAAAACATACCTCCATGCAGTGGAAGTCATCATAGCTTCTGTCGCTTTTTGACAGATACTCATCGCCGCGTGGCTCCCATTCATCAATAAATGAGCCGAAATTGTAAAAGAAAAAGCAGCCTTTTTCCTTATACAGATTTGTTCCGTTGTCACTGTACTTATTGTCATAGACAATGAGGGGAGTGCCGTCTCCTCCCTCGCCAAATCTTAATCTCTTCAGTTCTGCACTTCCGTGTGATCTGTAGCCCTCCACATTGAATACGACCTCGTAAAGTGTACCTGTCATATCAAGACCGAGAGCATTCCATGAGTCGAAATGCTTTGTAACGTCTATATTGCCACGTATGTGATTAGTGACATTGTTTTCGGAGTCGCTGTCTGTGCGGACGCTCCAGTATTGACAGAATGTTGAAGGACCTGAGAGACTTGGCTGATTATAGCGGTTAGTTCTGTACACCTCATATTCATGACCGTTAACGATGGTTGTACCGAGTGTCTGACTGTTTGAGGAGACTCCCGGTCTCCAGCTGCCCCAGCCATCTACTATATACCATTCAACAAGAGGATTTTCTGTCCAGCCGTATGCGCCGTAAAATGCGTTGCCGTTAGGTGTGAAATCAAGGTCATAGCTAAAGGATATATTTCCGTACATCTTGTAGTTTTTTCTTTGACCATTGTATTTTTTTCCGGTATTTGCGATGAAATTTTCAATATCGTCCCATGCACAGGAGAAAGAGCCTGCACCGGGAACATAATCGATCGTGCCCTGGGAATTTTGATTCCACATCTCATAGTCATAACCGTCAATAATTCCTCTGATCTGTTCATCGGCAGCAGAAGCGGCAAAGGGAACGGACGAGGCTGTTATTGCAGCGGACAAAGCGATGCTGATTATCTTTTTGATGCTGTTGAATTCCATTTTTTTCACTCCTCATAAAAACAATTTATATCGGCAGCTTTCGCAGATACCGAAAAATCAATGTGTATACACATATTATACATACACAAAAAGGCAATTTCAAGTCATAAATTGCCATTGATTCCCTATTTTGGCGAGTATTTCTTCTGCAAGCTGATACGAGGGATTTTTAAATCCTATTGTGCAACATCACTATTTTTATAATGATATTGTAAACTTTCTTATCCGAGACTTGAAGTTTTTAAAAGTCAATGATATAATAAATATAAGTATACACGATAAAAAAGAGATGTTCATGACATAAATTATTAAGGGATATGGAATTGACATAGCGAGCTATCCATATTATTATGTGCAAAAAAGGAGGAAGCTTTATGAATTTTCAATCATTTGTTGACAGTGTACCAACAGCAGCCTGCATTGTATCTGTAGAAAAGCTCGAAAACGATAATTATGGAAAGCTTCGTATAGTTACGGGAAACAGACCCTATCTTGATACTATAGAAAAACCTGCCGAAAATATGAAAATGCTTACTCAGGAATTCGTTCCCAACAGTGAATATACGAATTATCTGACACGTGATCTTAACTTTGAGGACTCCTGCTATAATGCAGCGGTAAAGAAAAAATGCCTTCACGCATATGCTCACCCAGCAAGGTATGATGTGTGGTTCAATATGACATTCCTGCCGCTTTTCCCCGATGACGGTAATATCTGCTACTGTATGTATATCATGGAGATAAACTTCAAGCCCGATGCAAAGAGAATGTCAACGATATCTGCCGATATCGCGTCATCTGTACTTGAGACCTGTATAAAGCTCAGAAGTGCGGGTGATTTCAAGGAAACAATGTTTTCTATTTGTCATGATATCCGTGATATCTGTGATTCCGAGCACTGCTGTATACTTATGATGGATAATGAAAAGCGTGAATGTTCCGTTCTTTGTGAAGCATTGTCAAATGACACAAACCTTGTGTCGATGAATAAGTATCTGGATAATTTCTATGATATCGCTGATTCGTGGAAGGACACTATAGCAGGCAGCAATTGTCTTATCGTAAAAAACGCGCATGATATGGAGGTCGTAAAGGAGCGCAATCTTGTATGGTATGATTCTATAACAAGCGCGGGCGGAAAAACTATCGTACTTTTTCCGCTTGAATTCAAGGGCGAGCTCCTTGGATATATCTGGGCACTTAATTTCAGCTCGGATGCTGCGGATACTATCAAGGAGACTCTTGAGCTCACATCGTTTATTCTCGCTTCAGAGCTTTACAGCTACCGCATGATAGACAAGCTTCATATCCTGAGTTCAACTGATATGCTGACGGGTGTTATGAACCGTAACGAGATGAATAATTATATTGACGTACTTTCCGGCAGTTCCTCGCAGAAATCGGTAGGCGTACTGTTTGCGGATCTTAACGGACTAAAGGCGGTCAATGACGGTGACGGTCATGTAGCGGGAGATACACTTCTTAAAAATGCGGCAAACGCTCTTCGGGAGGTATTTGCTGTCCATGAGATATTCCGTGCAGGCGGCGATGAGTTCGTTGTGGTAATGACAGCCGTAACAGAGGATGAGCTTAATGAAAAGGAACAGAGACTTCGTGCGGTTACGGAGAAATATGACGATCTTGTTTTTGCCATAGGTACAGCATATGACAGTGATGTTAAGAATGTCCGTGCTGCACTTCATAATGCAGATGAAAGAATGTATGCTGACAAGAAACTCTATTATGAAATGCATCCTGAGAAAAAACGCGGAATAATTGATAAGCGTAACGAATGTCGGCATGAATAGACATAACGAAGCAGCCGCAGGAATATCTCCTGCGGCTGCTTTTTATCCTTTCTTATCTGATGACTGCGTGTGCATATCGAAAAACTGTGCACACGTAATATATTTCCCTGAAAAGGCAGTGCCCTCATTTTTGTCAAATAACATTCTGCATATATTGAGGGTTGTGCTGTATTTTTTGGTATTGCGTGTGTTTATGCACTTGCCGAATTCTGCGGCGAAGTCATAAGGCATTCGGACCTCATCGAGGTATGAAAGAGTTTCCTTCAGAAGGTGAGAACTGTGAGTATTTGCAGTGATCTTATCCAGCCGTGCGGCAGCAGCCTTTATAAGGCGGTTTTCAGCACGGTCCGGAGTAAAAACATCATGTCTTACGTAAACGCGCTCCCTGTGTACAAGGTTCCTTCGGATATTTTCAGCAAACATTATAGTTCCGTGTACTGTGGTCATATTTTCCTCGCGGCTCGCATATGTAGAAAGGACTCCGCTTTTGATTATTTTCATGGTCTCACCTGCAAAAACAGATATAAAGAACTCCATGAAGTTCATCTCGGGATCAAGAGCTGAGGGAACGAAAGTAAATCCGCAGCGTCTGCAAAACTCGGCACAAAGCTCCTTTCTTGCATCGGCAATTCCGCTCTTTGTTTTGGGGAGTATTTCAACAAGTGTTCCGTCTGTCAGGCGTGCAAAGCCGCAGTATTCTCCTGCGGCGAAATGCTTTGCGCCGTTTTTTCGGTGGATAGTTATGGCTTTTCTGCCGTCGGCTGCACATTCCTCGGCAAACTCGGTTAGCATTTCTGTTAGCTCCCTGTTTTCTTCTGAGAGGTCTGCAAGCTTTTCATTGGCAGATGCACAAATATATCTGGTGTACATTTTATTCTCCGTTCATTATAAAACATCACGGTATATGTTTATGAAATGATCCATTTCCCAGTTATCGGGATTGCCAAGACGATAAAGCTTCTGTCCGGATTCAAAATGCTTTACATACTTTGGGGCGATGCACTCGATGAAGGAATTCTTATCATTCAGGATAAGCCTTATCCTTTCGTAATCATCGAAGAAATATTCCTGAAGCAGAGGGATTATTTTTGTAGCAAATACATCTCTCAGCTCATCGAGGGTTTTTATGCTGCCCTTGCCGTTCATAAAATAAGCATGACCTATAGCGTGTTCGCGGTCGTAGTAATACTCTATGCGCTCGTTCAATGCAGTGAGCAGCTCACACAGGTCAACGCCTTCACAGTTACTGAGCAGTGCCGGCTCGGGCATCATCTCGGTGAAATCAAATCTTCTTCTCAGCGCGGTATCAAGCATGGCGATAGAGCGGTCTGCGGTATTCATAGTACCGAGGATATACAGATTTGCGGGTACGCAGAACTCAGTCTGGGAATACGGCAGAATAACAGTAGTACCTCGTTTTGACTCCTCTATAAGAGTTATGAGCTCACCGAATATCCTTGAGATATTACCGCGGTTTATTTCGTCTATGATAGCCACAAAGTTCATATGAGGACTTTTTGCCGCTTTCTCGCAAAGCGATTTGAAAACGCCGTTGTACGGACGATAGATGACAGTTGTTTCAGCATGGGCTATATTTGTATCATTTCCGTATTTGTCGACTACAACTGGACGGATACCCTCGACGAATTCCTCATAGCTGAAGGACTGATGGAATGTGGTGAATTTTATCTGACCTGCCGAGGCGTATTTGACATATCTTTCCTTTATGGCAGAATAATCCTCATCGGGGGATATCTTTGCACCTTCAATAAGCTCAACGGCAAATTTCACGATATTATAGGTCTTACCTGTTCCCGGAGGGCCGTATAGTATCTGGTTGAGTGAAGCCTTTGATTTTTTGCGCTGGCGTACCTTGCCCGATTTCTCCGTTTCCTCTGTTTTGTCCTTGTTATAGATCATTTCCCATGATACGATATCGAAAACTCTCATATTCTGGAATTTGAATATGGAATTGCGGAAATCCAGCACCTTGCGGCAATTGGTGATATACTGTGATATATCATCATAGCAGCAAAGTCCTATATCGAGGGTCTTGAATACGATAGAATCCGTTACGCTCTCACATAGGATAGGGAATGTAAACGGCTTCAGGCAATGGAGTATCCTCGACACCGCAAATACAGGAAGTCCCGAATTCTTGATCTGGGAATTCAGCATTTGCTGAGCCGTGTCAAAGAGCTTTTCGTCATTTTCAAGGCCTGCTATATTGATGCACATTTTGAAAAAGAACTGTATAGACTCGGAATTCTTAGCCACAGGCATATTCTTGAAGAATACGGGAGCGGTAAGGAATTCCATTTCCTGCTTTTCGACTATATGAGTGAAAAGCATTCTTGAGCCCTTGTTCCATATTTTCTCCAGCTTTTTTTCCAGAAGGAGCTTGTCGTTGTGGAGCAGGTGGCTTTTCTGGATATAATGCTTCAGTTCTTTTTTATCATTTTTCCATAAGCCCAGCGACAGGTAATACACCAGTTCAAGGTCATTGTAGTCAATGAGCGTGAGCTTTCTTACCTTCGCGTAAGACTCTATCGCTTCTTGTACCGAGCGGTAGGTTCCGTCAAACTCGTTTGGCAGGATCTCATTTTTATGTTTAAGTTGGTCAATAATAATCGTTTTATCCATAATTTATGACTGCCTTTCCAATAATATCCTACAATAATTGTATCATGCTTACAAACAAATGTCAACACTATTTGCGGTTTTTACACATCATTTACAAAGAACGGTAGTTTTTATTGCCGAATTAATTTTTTTATCTTAAAAGTGCAGTTCCCACGTTTTACACTTGAAAACCGATAGGATTTCGGTTATAATAAAATCAATAAGCAGATCGGGCAGTATTGCGTAAACGATAAGGAGAACGCTATGAACGAAATAAAAAAAGCAGAAAAAAACGATCTACAGGAGATATTACAGCTTCAGTATCTTGCGTATCAAAGCGAGGCAGAGTTGTTCGGCAGCAAGGATATCCCACCGCTCAAACAAACACTTGAAGAAGTTATTGATGAATATGATAACGGCCTGACCCTGAAAATGGTCGGTGACGATGGTTATATCATAGGCTCGGTACGCGCAAGAGAGCATGACGGGACTGTATACATCGGCAAGCTAATGGTACACCCTGACCACAGGAATAAAGGATTGGGAACAAGACTGCTTGCGGAAATAGAAAGATGTTTCCCGAATAAGCGCTATGAGCTTTTTACGAGCACGCGGAGCAAGGACAATATCAGATTATACGAGAAAAACGGCTACAGGATATTTGCGCGCAAGTCTGTAAATGACGAGCTTGAATTTGTTTACATGGAAAAGGAAGCAGATAAAGGTTCGATAATCGAGGAGCTTATGATGAACAAAGCGTACCTCATAGATATATTCCCGAGGACAGTTCAGCAGAAGGCGGATAATCGCTATTTCGATGTTGAGAAATTCTTTCGTAAGAACAGAAACGACCTTGACCGCAAATTCATGAATATCATATTGAAGCTTTACTGCTATTACGACATTACCGCGGTCACGAATGATGAGACTTTTGAATCTGAGACTGCAGAAAAGCTCATTATGCTGCTTGAAAAATTTTTCTCTGGCGAAAACAACAATCTGAATATTATACTGCCTGAGTGCAGCACATTGCTGACTTTCGACAGTGATGATCTTTATGTGACCGTTTATACAGATGATATCGACGCAAAGGAGCTTATCTCACAGCTCGTCCGCGCAGAGGGACTTTTCTTCCGCGAGGCGGTTGAATAAACACCGCATACATCACTTAAAGAAGCATATGAACTCGGAGCATCGATCGTATAAAACGGAGGAATGAAATGAGGATAGAACATATTGCAATGTTTGTAAAAGACCTTGAAGCGGCTCGGGATTTCTTTACGGAATATCTGGGCGGATATTCAAACGACGGCTATCACAATAAGACAACAGGTTTCAGATCATATTTCATAACTTTTGATGATGGCGCAAGGCTTGAACTGATGAACAAGCCTCAGGTAGCAGATGCGGATACTTCAGCCGAGCACATGGGATATACACACATTGCTTTCAGCGTGGGCAGCAAAGAAAGAGTTGATGAACTAACGGAGCGTCTGCGGTCGGCAGGATATGAAATTAAAAGCGGTCCGCGAACGACGGGCGACGGCTATTACGAGAGCTGTATCGCCGCAATAGAGGGAAATCTTATCGAAATAACAGTCTGAATAAAACACGGAGGAAAAGAATGAAAAGGGAATTAGGTATAGCAAGATGCGGACTTGCCTGCTGTCTTTGCTCTGAAAATGTTGAATGTAAAGGCTGTAAGCGTGACGGCTTCAAGGAGCTTTCATGGTGCAAGGACGCAGAATGGTGCGAGAACAGAAAATGCGTAATAGCAAAAGGACTCAGGGGCTGTTATGAATGTAAGCCTGCGGTCTGTAGCAATGGGCTGTATGCTGAAAAGATAAAGGCTCGTGCCTTTGCTGAATTTGCGGTAAGATACGGCATTGAGGAGCTACTCGACTGCCTTGAACGCAACGAAAAAGCAGGCATAGTCTATCACCGTGAGGGTATCATGGGCGACTATGACGAATTTGACGATCTTGAAAGGCTCATAGATTTTATCAGAAACGGCAAATGAAATATTGCATCTATGTAATGATATAGGAGAGAAAAATGGAAATATTTTTTATCGTAACAGGTATCGTAATACTTATTATCATATTTATTAGTGTAATACATATCAAAAACAAAAAGGCTATTGACTACCGCATACGTCATTCCTTCGGGGATAGCAAGCGCGTCAGGGACGATGTACTTGACAGGATAGAGGCTATTGCGCTGCTGCATGAAAAGGAGAAAAGGAAGTACAGCGACTCCGAGCTTGTAGATGATATCACATGGGACGACCTTGACATGAAGTCGGTTTTCTTCCGTGCAGACCATACCGACAGCTTTGCAGGCGAGCAGTGTCTTTATTCATCACTTCATATTCTCAGTGACAAGTCTCCCGATGACCTGCTGAGCAATTCTACGGTTGAATTCTTTGACAAGAACGAGGAAAAGCGCAATAAGGTACGTAAGATACTTTACAATGTCGGAAAGCCTATAAGTGCCTATTATTCCGTTGATGTTGCAGAGGATATCGACTCGAAATATCTTCCTTGCAAATTCATTTATCCGCTGCTGCTCATATCAATGGCAGCATCCGGCATACTCGGATTTGTTCTGAAAAGCCCTCCGCTTATCATGCTGTGCATCTGCAATTATTTTGTAAATCTTGTAGTTCACATATTTCTGAGAAACAGCTTTGAAACAAAGCTTGAAACTCTCTTTTCAATGGGAATGACCATAAATGCAGGCTTTGCCATAAGCAATGAAGTTCCCGAATTATCGGGATCAGCCGAGGAAAGTCTCAAAAAGATAAAGAAGGCTGCCGCTATAATGAATTTGCTAAGCATGAAGCAGTCAATGTCAAAATCCGATGACCTTTCATCTGTTTTTGCGGAGTATATTCTCGGCCCATTTATGATCGATTTCATACTCTACAACAGGGGCTTAAAGGAGCTTGAAGGAAAAACTCAGGATTATCTGAAAATATTCAGATTTGTGGGAGAGATAGACTGCGCTATAGCTATAGCCTCCTTCAGAAGGAGCCTTGCATATTACTGCGTACCCGAAATAAGCTGCGATAAGCGGATAGAGTTCACAGGAGTAGTTCACCCGCTTATTTCCGAACCGGTGGAAAATGATCTTACACAGACGAAAAACATGATCATTACTGGCTCGAATGCTTCGGGAAAATCCACATTCATAAAGGCGACAGCGATAAACCTTATCCTTGCACAGTCCATATTTACCTGTACTGCCGAAAAAGCCTGTGTACCTCATTGCGGAGTCATAACCTCAATGGCTGTGCGTGATGACCTTGCATCGGGTGAGAGCTATTATATCCGTGAGATAAAGTACCTTAAACGTATGACCGAGACCGTAAAGAACGGCAGATTGCTTTTCCTTGCCATAGATGAGATACTGAAGGGCACTAACACCAAGGAGAGAATAGCCGCTTCAAAGGCTGTGCTCCACTATTTCGGGAGCGAGGAATGTCTCCTCATGGTGGCTACTCATGATATGGAGCTTGCAGAAGCCTTTAAAAATGACTATGAAAACTGCTATTTCTGCGAAAGACTTGACGAAGAGGAAATAATCTTTGATTATAAGATACATAAAGGCATATGCCGTTCAAGCAATGCAATAAAGCTTCTCAGAGTTATCGGATTCCTCGAGGAAATAATCAGCGATGCACTTTCAGAGCTGTGAAAACATTTATTATTTAACAGACGGCTGATACGATCATCAGCCGCTTTTTTTATGGTGTTCTGTTAATGCGTACAAAGTGTACGCACCTGCAGGTTAATGGCTGACGGCAAAGGGCTGAAAGCCTGCTTCCTTTTTCGCATATTTCCCAAAATTGTACCGAATGTAAAAGCTAATTTTTATATTGCATTTTGAAGAGATTTATGTTATTATATAAGGTAAGAAGTTGCGCCATGACGTTACATGGCAAATATATAAACGTACATTCCGGTGTACGGGTCAGGAGAATAATATGCCAAAAAGACAGGATATTAACAAGATAATGATCATTGGTTCAGGTCCTATTATTATCGGACAGGCTTGTGAGTTTGACTATTCGGGAACACAGGCTTGTAAGGCACTTCGCCAGCTTGGCTATGAGATAGTTCTTGTTAACTCAAACCCCGCAACTATTATGACAGACCCCGATGTTGCGGATATCACTTACATTGAGCCTCTTAATCTCGAAAGACTTACACAGATTATCGAAAAAGAACGTCCTGATGCTCTCCTTCCAAACCTTGGCGGACAGTCGGGACTTAATCTCTGCTCTGAGCTCGATCAGGCAGGCGTGCTCAAAAAGTACAATGTACAGGTAATAGGTGTACAGGTAGATGCTATCGAGCGCGGTGAGGACCGTATCGAATTCAAGAACGCCATGAG
>Ga0310786_10001162_pt1 | contig 42329 bp, 30 predicted proteins | sample AusTroGonzalo_MG_FD_203881 | JGI IMG/M metagenome (GOLD analysis project Ga0310786, IMG submission 203881) | Bovine rumen microbial communities from tropical cattle in Woodstock, Queensland, Australia - Gonzalo_03 (v2) (version 2) | ecosystem: Host-associated > Mammals > Digestive system >...
CAATTATCAAACAAAAAGGAATTCTCAACTATCATGATTGCAAAAATTTTAGAAGTTGTTATTTGCAAGAACAAAACAAAAAATACAGTTGTCTAACGTTACGTATTCTCTTTTTCTTCCCTACCCCAATTGCTTATATTCTATGCTGTTTTTATAAATTGATTTATTGGTTACCCGGATTAAAAGCACCATGAATCCAGTTCGAGCACATCTATAAGCGTAATATTATAGCACCTTTTAACAAAAATATTACATTTAATATTGATGTTTAAAGCGTTTCTACACTATTTATAACGCCAAAAAATAAAATTTGCTAAGGGATTTTATGTCTAAAAAGATCTTATCTGTTGTCATTCCCACCTATAACATGGAAGCCTACCTACGTAGATGCCTTGATTCCGTTACGCGAGATGATATTCCAGACTCATTGGAACTCATTGTTGTCAACGACGGTAGCACAGACGGTTCCCTATCAATCATGCAAGAATACGCAACAAAGCGTCCTGATATTGTAAATATCATTGACAAACCAAACGGACATTACGGTTCCTGCATAAACGCGGCGCTTAATGTAGCAACAGGAAAATACTTTCGCATCTTGGATGCCGACGACTGGTACGATACAGACGGACTAATAGAATTACTTGGAAAGCTACACGAATCCGATGCAGAAGCCATCATAACATCATATTGCGCACATCGGCACACAAAAACATACGCAATCAATCCTCGCAACATTGATTTTCAAAAGAATTATACAGTCTTTGAAAAGAATATTTGGGAAAAACAGCCGCCAAGTCTTTACGCAATGCACGCGTTCACATACAAAACAAGCGTTCTCAAGTCTGTCAATTTAAAACTGACAGAAGGCATTTGCTATACAGATACAGAGTTTTTACTTTATCCACTTTTACAAACAAAAAATATTTTATTCTATAACATACTACTTTACCATTACGATTGGACACGAGATGGGCAAACAATGGATTCAAGCGTTTACACCCAAAACCACAGCCATCTTGCCAAAATCATACTGAGGCTCTTTAAGGAATTCAATGCATCAATATCGCCTTTGGCAGAAAAAATATTTATAGATACACTCGTAAAATATTACTACCGCATGCTTTTTTGCTGTATTGACGACATTGAGCTGAAAAATATTGACTCCGCAGTCAAAAAAATGAGTTTAAAAACGAATTTATCATTAAACAAAAAGCTTTTCGGAGCTCTTTATTTATGGCGCATATTCGGATTACATTTTCTTTTTTATGAAAAAATAAAAAAGCTTCTACACATCGAACGATAATTTTTTACAAAACAATTTCCAACTAGTTAATTTTTCCAAGAAGAACCTCCCTGCATAAAATAATCATACTGGTAGCTCTTTACTTTCAACATTGAATCCAATGTTGTTTTAGGCATTCTTTCCAGCAAAGTCTTTTCCGAAGAAAAAAGCGATGTTCCCAAGCCAAGTCTATGCCCCTCAATATCCATATTCATCGCCTCTAACACAGTCGGAAACATATCAAACGAACTAAAATTTCGATTTTTTAATTTAGGTTGTTTTTGCGTATTAATAAACATATTCACCCAATAAAGCGGAGCTTCTTTTGGCAAATTCAGCAATTCTGTGAAAGTAGGCCAAGTATGGTCCCCCACAACAACAATAACCGTATTTTCATACCAGCTTTGGCTTTCAGCCCATTTCAAAAACAAATCTATTTGACGAGAAGCGCAACGCAACACAGACGGATATTGTGATTTTTCAGTATCCGAAACAGTGCAACCTTCTGACAAATATCCTTCTGGGAAATGGGTATCCACCGTTATTGCATACAATGCAAATGGTTTTGAAGTATCGCCCGCAAGTTCGGCCAATTCTTTTTGCATTAGGCGATAAAGAGTCCTATCCGTAACGCCCCAAAAAATTTCTTTTTCTTCACTTACAATCCTTTTTTTCTTATAATAAGGAAAATCATGAAATTCATTTACACTATGTTGATTCCAAAAAGTCTTTTTTGAGGAAAAAGATCCATCCGACCCCTGAACATACATTTGATTATACCCATTTTCAGCAAGAATATCCGTCAAACATTTAATATTGGGTAAATAATTATCAATGACATTATCATTTCCAAATCCATATGGCAAATACAACGGTATCGCACAGAGCTTAGAAATCTGAGCAGCCATTGTCCAACTTGTCATAATCAAATCAACACCCCCAGGTAAAAAAGAAATATTTTCTGCTGAAAGTTTATTTATTTCTGGGGTATACTCCTTGAAATTTGTCTCCATCGATTCCATCATTATATATATCAAATTTTTCTTTTCATGAGGAACCTTTATACTTACAGAATCAGGGAAAACATATTCATCCAAATACAATTGAGAATTTTGTCTACTGTTATACTCTGCAAGATAGACCTGACATAAATTCACTAAAGGCAGCATTAGTTTAGATGCCATTACGCAAAAAACAAAAAAGGCAAAAAATAGCAGAACTGTATATAGTTGTTTAATTGGAACCCATATATTTTCACCTGGATACAGACGTAATTTATAAAGCAAAATACGAAAGCACCATGTTTTTTTCGAATAAAGCGCACACACAGAAACGAGTAAAATCACCACGCAAACAGGAATAAAAGCACCTAAAGTCGGTTTCAGAATATTATTCCAAATCAAATCCCATACAAAGCCATCCGTCCCAGCCTTATCCTGCATTAACGTAAAAATAATCGCTTCGGGATTATCAAGCGGAAAAGCCTTAATCAACCAAGGGATTCCGTATATAAGAGAAATGAGAATAAACAACAAAAAAAATAAAATTAATACATATCCCGTTTTCCCTTTTTTAGCTTCATATTTTTCAAAAGTCAATGTGCAGAGAAAAATCGTTCCTAACAAACAAACAATTGACGTTGCATATACTCCAAGCCAATCCAAAGAAACCAAAAAAGGTTGCTGATATACAAAGAAATAAAGCGAAGCGGGAATTAAAAAAATGCCACAAAGTTGCCTTACATTCGAAGATTTACGGTGAACAACTATAAAGCAAATTTCACAAATTAGGCAAGCAATTATAAAATGAACATACAAAGGCATTATTTAACAAATCCTAAAATAAAAAAGATTACACCGGCTAGTTTCTTTTGAAGCAACCAGATTAAGGCTCGTTCCGGCAAAGAGAAAAAATTTCTATTGAAACTTTTTAGAGGTTCGCTAAATTCATCCATCAACAAAATACTTTCTAGCGAGCGTTTTTTTTCAGCAAACGAGCAAGGATTATCCTTATGGCATAAATCTTCCTTTAAAATTCCAAACAAATAATGGATAAAAAGACAATTGGCGGCATCTGCAAAAATCTGTTCTTTGCCGGTTTCCAACAACCATAACTGAACTTGCCTAATTATAAAAGAAAAGTATTTTGCGCTTTCTGGCCGATAGCGATTCTGCGCAGAATTACTTTGTTGTATATAGTGATAAAAACAATCCTTTGTGTAGCCAACTCTGCAAAAATGGTCCAATGCCAAAGTATTAAAAAGGCAATCTTCACTAATAATTGTCTCTGTTGCAAAACGAAGTTTATTTTTCTGTAAAATTTCACGCTTATAAAATTTAGACCACACACTACCGGCAAAACGAGTATTCGTCCTATATTCCACGCAAGGTGCGTTCGGCGCGAAAATTTTTATCTGAAGTTCCTCTTTTTGTTTTTTGGACAACAACTCAATATTTTCATCAAATAAAAAAGTCTCGTCAGCTCTATTTTCTTTATGATACTTTGCCGAATAACAAAAAAGATCATAATCATGTTGTTTGTTTTTTCTCGCGAATATTTCACAAACATTTTTATCAATCCAGTCATCCGCATCAACAAAAGAAACAAACTCGCCATAAGCTTCGTCAATTCCCTTATTTCGCGCAGCAGAGACACCCTTTTCCGCAATATCAAAAGTTCTAATTCGATTGTCTTTTTCAGACAAGTCCCTGCAAATCTGTAAACTATTATCCGTAGACCCGTTATTTACAAGAATAATTTCGATATCTGAAAAAGTTTGGGCAATCAAGCTCCCAACACATTTCTCCAAAGTCGCAGCAGCATTGAAAACAGGAACAACAATAGAGATAAACGGCAATCTAAAAGATACACTCATACTCTAAATATATAATAAACAAGGAAACTATTAAAAATATATATTTTCACTATGTCTTTTAAAAGAGCCGTTACATATTCTTTGGTCATCAACCTTTTCTTTCTAGCGCTTTGCCTCATCTTTGGCGATGTCAAGTTCGGAGCCATTGACGATTACTTTATGGCAGCAAGGCTCACAGGCGCATTCGGAACGGATTACAATCCGCACTTGATTTTCGTCAATGCAATTTACGGCTACGCACTTTTGCCTCTTTACCACTTGTTCCCCAAAATCGGCTGGTACTACATCGGAGAAATGTTTTCGGTATTTTTATCGTTCACAGTCATCGGTTATGTCCTGCTACAGCGATGTGGAGCACGATGGGGTGCCATTCTTGCAACGCTATTCACAGCACTATTCGCAAGTGACTTTTACCTTGTAGTTCAATTTACACAATGCGCTTCTATTCTAAGCGCGGCAGGCATGCTGCTATTTGCATATGGAGTTATCAAAAATCCTATCGCCACACAGCGCCAAGATAGCACGAACATTTCAACTAAACCGAATACATCTGTCACTCTGGAGGGGCAAAGTCCCGATAGAGTCCATAATACTTTTTTCACAAACCTACAAAAGTCCACCCCCGTCATTCTCGGAATCGCGTTAATGCTTTGGGGTTCCATCATGCGTTGGCAAGCATTCCTGATGGGCATGCCATTTTTCTGTTTAGGAATGTTGTTCATATTAAAAGAATGTTGGGCCGTCAAATGGCGCGTAATTATAGGACTTGCAATTTTATTCATAACAGCATTTGCAATGCATTCCTTCGACCAAAATATATACAAGGCGCCCGAATACGCCGACTTCGTCAAATTCCAAGAAACGAGAGTCAATCTTGGCGATGTTGGCAACTACAACGCCAACGCAGTCTATGAAGATGCCGAGGAACTCGGACTGTATGGCAATGACTATCACATGCTCAGAGAATGGGTTTGGTACGATACAGAAATTTTTTCTGTAGACAGTCTTAAACGCTATACTAACCTCATCCCACCATATCGAGACCCAAATCCCTTAAAATTAATTCCACACAAATTGCTCAATTCTCTAGGTAAATCATTCCATGCTCCACTATTCTGGATTTGGTTTATACTGTGCATCCTTATCTATATCACCAATCCAAAAAAATTTTTGTACCTATGGACTTCCCTTGCGCTTGTATTAGCCTTCATGTCTTACCTGCTAGTCATGGGCAGGCTCGTTTACCGAGTCGAAAGCGGATTTTGGCTTTATTCAGCGGTTCTCGCGATACCACTTTTAGATAAATTCACATACAAAATCCACAAAAGATTTGTCATTGCAATACTGGGCATTATAGCCATCGCCAATGTATACACTTACGCCACATCCGGCAATTTAGTCCGCGATCCCACCAACGGAGAAATGCGCAATCTCGTAGTCAAAGACACCTCCGACTTCACGCAAGTATTTGAATACATAGACAGCCAACCACAAAAAATGTTCCTGCTCAGTATGGACGCCTTCATGCGATTCAGCCACCACAGAAATCCGCCATACATCGCATCCCCCATAGGCTCTTATCGCCGCACAGTTTCTTTGGGCTACTGGACTCCTTACCTTCCCGAAATCACGGAAGCTTTGAATAGCTTTGGAATCAACAATCCTATCAGAGATATTGTAAACGACAACGTCATCGTCCTGGACGATCCCCGCCTTGTCGACTTTTTGCAAAGACACTATTACGACAGCGTCGCTATCGACTCACTCGCCACATTTGGTGAAATGAGTTTTTACAAGTATCGATTAGTACAGCCAAACGACACCTTGCCAAAGGAGGCTGAACAATGAGAAAACTCCTTTACCCACTTATTGCAAGCGCGCTCATCACCATAACACCATTCCTAGCCACTTTCGAAAAAGGGCAAGACATTGTTCGCGGTCTTTTCAGCTACGAAACATTTGCGCTGTTGCTGTTCATCATCTTCATCAAAGACAAAATACAGGGACATGCTCTGACTTCATTGCAAGCGAAAAACTCCGAGAAGCAATCCAAGCCTCTTTTCGTCCTTTACCTCATTCTTCTCGCGTTACTGATTTGTGCCCTGTTCGCAATCGCATGGATTGAACTGCAAAACATACTCGCCATCAAAAATCGCAATACAAGTTGGTACGGTCTATTACCTTTTGCTACTTGCAGCCTAGCCATCGCCATGGTTTGGCAAATAAAGTCATTTCATTTACGCACAATCAGTTTTATCTTATTCACAACATTGATAATTCACCTTGCTGCACAAAACCAATACGCAGCTCAACCCATAGCGCAATTTACAACTATAGATTATCTCGATAGAACTGCACCAAAGCCAGTTCAACGGAAAGACATTTCAGAAGAATTCAAAAATAAATACACAGTTACAGACTCTGTCACTATCACAAGAGATTACGTAGACTCAACCCGCAACAACGTTATCATCCTCGTTGAAAGCTGGGGCATTCCGCTAGACATCAACCGATTCGACAAACAGCTAAAAACTTTCAGCGGCATCGCAACCGCAGCCGGCATTCACAACCGCATGTACAGCCGCACCCGAACCGCCGAACGCGAAGACCTAATTCACGAAATTCACCGCGATACAACAGGACGTCGCGACACGACTTTCATGCCCAAAATATTCGCAAGCATGGGTTATAGAACAACATTTCTGTTCGGAGCAGACAGTCTTGAACACCGACGTTACAAGTATATTTCCAATCTTGGTTTTAACGAAGCGATTTATGGGCAAGGACAAGACGATGCAACAATGGTGCAAAAAATAGACCATTTGCTCGCAGACACAACACAAAAACATTTCATTGCATGGACTACCCGAGACACAAAATTTCCGCTGAAAGGATTCACCAACATTTACCAAAACGCTGCAAGTGCGGTTGATTCGGCGTATACACTATATCTAGCCCAAACACTTGACCTCATCGCACATTTAGCACACAAACACCCTGATACAAAATTTATCGTCCAAGGGGACCACAATCCAATCCTCTCGCCCATAAATTTCCAGGAACGATTCTACAAGCGCTGGGTTCCATTCGTGATTTTGAACTAAATCGGCAGTTCATTTTGAGCCATTACAAAACCTTCCTGCATGGGAAGGTCTTTTTCGTATTGGAAATTTTACACAAAATCACCGAATCAATTTCTTCAAAATAGCGTGTTAACTATATGGATGGAGGATATTCTCCATTCACTAAACATGGAGATTTTAAATGAATATTGAAGACGAATGCCTGTTCGAAACATATGAACATAAAAACGATGCAGAAAGTGCCAGGAAAAAGTTCGAGGGGCAAAAATATTTAGATCCAAGATGTGATCCTGCATTCAGGGCTCTGCTCGACAGCGAGGACGCACTTGTGAACTTCTTGAACGCAATCCTGCATTTTGAGGGGGATAATGCAATTGAGTCGCTAACTTATACGGTTCAGCAGGATGAACTGTTTCATTTGCCTGAACCCTATCGCGTCAAGTTCGACATTGGTGCCCGAACTAAGGCAGGAAATCGCATTGATATAGAAATGCAAAAGCTCAAATTGAATGACTATGTTGACCGAATGATGATATACAACGCATTCTTGCTGCTGCGTGCAAAGAACGACTACAACAAGGAAATTGACTTTCGGAATCTCCCCGACTCGAAAAAGAAAAAGTTCCGATACAAGCTGCCGGAAATCTATTCCATTTGGATTATGGATTACCCCGTTCAGTTTATGGAAACAGTTTATCGTGATGAAGTTGGTCTTTACAACCTGTCTAGTGTCGGCAAGCAAGATTGCGTTCCCATTTCTACGAAAAATAAGTATATTATTGTGGACCTTACTAAATTCAATAAGCCAAAAGACAAACTCGGAACGGACGAAGACCGTTGGCTTTACATATTGAAGAATGCAGGTTCCTCAAGTTCGCTGCCAGAGTTCGACAACCCTACTTTTGAGGAGGCTCTTAGGCGAATTGAATGCGATACGGCAAGCGATGAACTTTTAATTAAGCAGGCTAATATGAAAGATTTTCTCTATGCATATAGTGACGCTATTGATGAAAGCTTTGAAAAAGGAGCCAAACTAGCCCGAGACAACGAGCGCGTGGCAACTGCGCTTGACATGCTTGCAGATGACAAGCCCATTGAAGAAATTGTGAAGTATTCGCACTTGCCAAAAGAAAAGATATTGGAATTGCAAAAGAATAAAGGCTTGGCAAGCAAATAGCCAAGGCTGTTTTACCACTTTGCTCGAATTTGATTAAAAGCCAACTCTTGAACGAGCAGGCTTTTTTTGTGCAGCCTCTCGATGAACGCTTGAAAAATGCAATAATTGCAAAATTCCGTTCCAAACAGCTTCTGGAGAAGACCATGGAAATCAAACGAGATAGATACCTAAACAAGCTGATAAAGCATAAACACAATGGCCTTGTGAAAATCATTACCGGAATTAGACGTTGCGGCAAGTCGTATTTGCTTAATAAACTGTTCTATCGCCACTTACTTGATAATAATGTAAAAAAAGACCATGTCATCAAATTCGCCTTTGATTCGGCTGACGACCTCGCACTTATCGGCGAAAAATTAACAGATATTCAAAAGGAAAAACGAAAGGTTGATCCAGATAAATTTATTAAATTCATCAAAACAAAAGTTGTAGACGACGAAATGTACTATCTGCTGCTTGACGAAGTGCAGATGCTTGACGCTTTTGAGTCCGTGTTGAACGGCTACCTCCGTAACGACAACATGGATGTTTACGTCACCGGGAGCAACGCTAAATTATTGTCTCGAGACATTGTGACGGAATTTGCAGGTAGAGGAGATGAAATACATTTGCATCCTCTTAACTTCTCCGAATTTATGAGTGTCTATGAAGGCGATAAATACGAAGGTTTATCGAGATACATGCTATATGGAGGCATCCCTTTAGTTGTTCTCCTTGATGATGATTCGGACAAGGCAAATCTGTTACAGCGTCTTTTTGACGAAACTTACATCCGTGATATCAAGCAACGCAATAAAATTCGCAACCAAAGTGAGCTTGAAGAACTCCTAAATGTGTTATCGTCTTCCATTGGTTTTCTCACCAATCCAGAAAAATTAAGCAATACATTCCGTAGCGTAAAAAAGTCAAAAATCACAGCCGCAACACTAAAAAAATATCTAGAAGCATTCGAAGATTCATTTTTGATCGATTCAGCAAATCGCTATGATATAAAAGGCAAAGCCTACATAGCATCATTAAAAAAATACTATTTCTCTGATTTGGGCTTGCGCAATGTCCGCATCAACTTTAGACAGATAGAACAAACCCACTGTATGGAGAACATCATTTACAACGAATTAAAAATACGGGGATACAATGTTGATGTTGGCGTAGTAACCATACTTGAAAAAAACGGAGATGGGAAATACATTAGAAAACAACTTGAAGTAGACTTTGTCTGCAATCAGGGAACACATCGTTACTACATTCAATCAGCTTTCTCTTTGCCAGACATTGAAAAGCAAAAGCAAGAAACAAGACCATTTAAGAAAATTGAGGATTCCTTCAAAAAGATTATCGTTACCCATGATATAGTCCCTAAACACTATAATGACGATGGCATACTCACAGTAAACATCTACGATTTTCTACTAGATGAATCGATTTTAAATGAATAAAAAAACACAGCATGCCAGTGCAGCAGATCATGGAATATGGTATGGACGGAAGAGGAACTGGATTCGCAAAAGAATAAAGGGGTGACAAGTAAATAGCCTGAAGTGGTAGTATTGATACCGACGTAAATTATACTAATCCTAATTTAAATCCAACCGCAACCTACATCAAGTTACAGGATGCATACGTTGCAGAAACAGGTGTGTACTATGGTTCCTGGGAACTTATTGGTTACTCCATGCCTACATCTTCAAACTTTGAATACGGTGGTTACAAAGGTGCTAATGCAAAGACCTCCATTACAGATGAAAAGGTAGATGCATGGACAGCCTCGGCTAAAGCTACTTTGAATGACTGCCCCAAGGACAGCAAATGGGGTATTAACATTGCCGCAAATAGCCAGTCGGGTGGATCTGTTGTTTATGAAGCTACATTGGAAAATCAGAGTCAGTGCTTGTCGCTTACTCCAAACTACGCAGCATTCTCATCCGACAGGAAAACGCTTAAGTAATAGCTAAAAAACTCAAATTTTGCACCCGGTCACCATTTTATTGACCGGGTCTTTTTGTATAAACAAATTCCATCAGTTTTTATCAAAAAAAAACAATTACAACCATAAATCATTTATCAGAAAATTTTCATACTACATAATTCATTATTTAGCAAATCTAAAGTGAGTAAAAATACAGCCCGATCAACGTTTTCTTTTGCATTTCAATATTAATGCCGTTCGAAGTCCTTGCCCCGATATCGAGCCTGAACGGCTTGACCACGGGAAAAATGATGTTTATATCAATATTCTTAATGACGACTGGTTCGATTCTATTTCCTTCACTCACATGGAATACTCCGTTCAAAAAATTCACCAACGCTTCCTCGTCGCAGAGAAAGGCTTTAAACCCAGCGTCAAACAACGGGTCTATATAGGTGAGTTTCTTGATTTTTTCGATGGTTCTATCGACCAAGAATTCGCGTAAGGTGGGTATGACAAATTCGTGAGCATCATTTTCTATAGACATGGTAATCCTTGCCAAATGACGGTTAAGTTCCAGAAGGCAAGAATACTTTTGTCGCCTTCTATTACATTAACACGCTTTTTTGAAGAAATTGATTCGGTGATTTTGTTTAACATTTCCAATACGAAAAAGACCCTCCCATGCGGGAAGGTCTTGTAATCGACTTTGAATCTGGACTTTCAATTCTTTTTTCCAAACAAAAAATAATCGTATTGAACACTCCGTTCTCGCAAAAGACTGTCCAAAACGCGTCTTCCATATACTTCTAAAACGGTAAGGCTGTCAGAATAAAGTGATTTTCCCAACGCGAGCCTGCGTCCCTCAATTTTAAAGTCCATAGCCTCTAATATCGTCGGGAACATGTCTAAAGAGGTGTACGGACGTTCCTTTACAGAATCCTTAACCGACGAATTTACGATAAAATTGGTCCAGTAGAGGGAATCATCAAGAAAAACATGAGCCTTTGCTGAAAGCATCTGCATGGTGTGATCCCCCATTACTGATATGACTGTGTTATCAAACCATGGTTGTTTTTGAGCCCATTCAATAAACTCATACAACTGTCTTGATGCACAATGTAACGCCTTTGGAAGTGTTTCTAATGCTTTATCCAATGCAATCACACATAAGCTATCTACAAACCCCTCAGGTTGATGCGTATCGACTGTCAGCATGTACAAGGCAAAAGGTTTATCGATTTTCGATAAACTATCTAAGTCTTCTTTTACAAAACTATACAACTTACGGTCCTCGAATCCCCAAAATGCAAAATAATCATTGGGAATTTTCCCTATTTTCTTATAATACTCGAGGTCGTGAAGCTCGACATTCCCGTGAACATTCCAAAAAAATCTCTTTTGCGTAAAATCACCACTAGAACCTTGTGAATACAGCTGATTGTAGCCGTTATCAGCCAAAATATCCATAAGGCACTTGGCATTGGGCAAATATGTCGGCAAGCGCCCCAGGTACTGATTGACTCCCATCGGCATATTCAGGGGGATTCCGCACATTTTGCCCGTTATTCCCGCAATAGTCCAACCCGTACCCGCAACAGAGACGCCTCCAGGCGGGAAATTTGTATTCGCTTTTTCTAAAGCAACAATTTCAGGGGTATATTTTGCAAAATTGGTTTCCATCGACTCCAAAAAGATGACAATCAGGTTTTTGGGACGTTCCGGAGGAACAATTTTCACAGAATCAGGATGCACAAAATGCTCTCTGTAAAGTTCAGAATCTACAGACTTTTGGGTTAAAGCCTCGAATGCACTGCTCAAGAATATTCCCGGCAAAAGAACCGAAAGAATTGCGAAATAAATAAACACAAATAATGTGACCGGTTTAACAATCCGTAACAGAGTCGACCTGAAATCGCTTGCGATAACATCATATTTAAACTTCCAAAGATGGAATTTTACAGATACATTTTTTTTCGATAAATAGAACGCCAACGCAACTTGAACCGCAAGAACAACCGCGAAACTGCACACAGCATCAAAAGGGACTCGTTTCAAAAAAGACGAAATGACAAATTCTTCGGCCCCCTCGTTTTCACCGGCAAATACCGTAAACAGAACGGCATCAGCATTCGACAAGGGGAATGTATCAATTGCCCAAGGGAAACACAGGCAAATAAAAATGCACACCAACTGAGCAAATACAAGGAAAATTATTTTGAACGGGACAAATTTTAGATTTTCTCCTTGCAAGATGGCCTTTTGGGCAGACACCCAAAATAAAACTAAAAAACTTGAATATAGAGTTCCCGCATAGCAAATCAGGAATGGCGACACACCCGGAAGCAACGAATAATCGTAATTGTAGAATAAGGCAAAATAGATTATAGGAGCAACAAAAGCTAGTCCCAGTTTTTTTTTAGAGAACAATAAAGCGGTTATCGTTACCAGTAGGGACAGCGACAATCCAATAATAAAATGTATTGAATATAAAGACATCTATTTAATAATAGCTAATAAAAAAAGCTCGGTCAAGCGACCGAGCTCACGTTTCAAAGACCCATAACTATTAGTTAGTCGGTTCAACGAGAGATTCTCTATCAGAAGAGAATGCTGCAAAGTTCGGAGTGAGCGGGATGCAATCACCGGTTCCAACACCAGTAATAGCAGCTGTGTACTTAACAGAACCACCAGAAGCGCTGTTAGCAGCAATGTTAAGAGCCCAAACACCATTCTTGCAATCATTCAAGGTTGCCTTGGCAGCAGCCTTCCAAACGGAAGCAGTTGCTGTAGTAATGGAGACCTTCGTACCTTCACTAATAGTACCCGAATAAGTAAAGTTGCTAGACGGGTCCATCTTGTAGCCGATCAACTTCCAGTCACCGTAGTAAACACCCGTTTCAGAAACGTAAGCATCCTGCAACTTGATGTATTCTCCAGCTGCCGGACCGACTTCGGAGGCCTTGGACTTAGCAATCATACCGAAGAGTTTCGGAACTGCGACTGCTGCGAGGATGCCCATGATCACGATCACGACCATCAATTCAATAAGGGTAAAACCTTGCTTCTTCATAGTGTATCTCCTTGTTATTGTTACACATTCTTTGTTTGAGCGTTACCGCTCGTTTACATTCAGTAATATAGCCTCTTTTTTTTCGAAAAGCAATACTTTTGTCAAACTTTTGTCATGCTTTTGTCATGAAAAGGTCTTTTTTGTGACACAGATTACTTTTTTCACCAAAAATCGTCAATATTGACCAAACTTTCGATGAACTATATATAGATAATTTTTTACGGAAAAGGGATTTTCATCTGTTTTTTATATTCCAACTTGGAATATAAAGGTTCAAAATCGTTTAGGATTCTTTACTTTTGAGGGGGTTCTATACATTTTTTCGGGGAACTGGTCTAAATATCCTCGAGCAAGAACGGCAACATATATAGAGGTTTCAATTGCAGCTGCCCCACATGAGCAACATCTTTCTGAGAAAACAGATACTCTCTATAAATCTTTTTTGAGTACTTATTTGCAAACCGGTCTATCGAATCATGGTTTCTCGTTGACGAAGACTTGATTTCTAGAGGAATAATTTTATTTACTTTGGAAAGTAAAAAGTCTATTTCAAAATAATGGGCGCTATTTTCCTTTTGCCACGTATGATAATACAATTCCTTACCACTGGCAGTAATTATTTGCGCAGCAACGTTTTCATACAGATAACCCAGATCGGCATCAAGTTTATCACTTAAAAGTTTCGCATATATTTCATTAGTCTGTTTCGAATTTTCGAACATCAACGAGATAAAAAGCCCTGTGTCAGAAGCATACAGCTTAAACCGGTCCAAGTCCTTTGTCTGAGCAAGCGCAGAATCAGGATTCGTCACATGATAGCAGCAAAGAACGGTCTTGGAATCAAGCAACTCGAAAAAACGGTCTTCATCTTTAGATGTTTGCTTTTTACCGGTCGCAGAAGACAAAACAAAACGTTTCTTTTTTAAGGCCAGTTGGCTAGGAATCGCCTTGTATATATTAGATAGTCGGCCAGCTGGATCAATTTTTTTCAAATCTTCGAAATAGAGGTCCAATATTTTTCGCTTTACACCATCAATATATTCAAAGTTTTCTCCTTGAACGTAAGCTTCTACAGCCTGAGGCATCCCTCCAACAGCCATATAAAGTCTAAAATCGCGCATGAGGCTTCTATTTGTAGAATTTCCAATGGCGGCCCCTGTCCTGTAAATTTCGCGAATGACACCCGGATCTTTTTTAGAAGCCCACATAAACTCCTCATAATCCATGGGATATACGCTTATCCGGTGTTCTTCAGACGGAATCACTATTCCCTGTACATTTTTCTTGATAGAAATCAAGGATCCCGTTTCAATATAATCATACCGTCCATCCTTCACCAAGAACTTGATAGCCTGGCGCACTTTGGGCTGCAACTGAATTTCATCAAAAATAATGACCGATTTACGTTCTTTAAGAGACACTCCCGTTTCAGCCTGCAAGCGCAGGAAAAATACATCTAATTTCGCAATATCATTAAAAACATCTAGCATATCCTCCGTTATATTAGCAAAATTCACCACGATATAGGATTCATACTCATTTTTCGCGAATTCCTCGGCAATGGTACTTTTTCCCACACGTCGAGCCCCTTCCAACAAGCAAGCATAACGCCCTGAATAGGATTTTTTCCACTCCAGCAACTCATCATAGACCTTACGTTTGAATATCATTTTCACACCTTCCGCCAAAATTTCCGATATTTCAACATAAAAATATATCAAAAGTTCCAATATTTCAATATAAAAACATGTTAAAAGTTCCGATATTTCAATATAACTTGCTCTTCAACATTTTTTCGGGGGTAAAACAAGGCATTCTATACATTTTTTCGGGCTAAATAGTCACCGAATACCGATTTTCGCACGATTTCGCCAAAAGTTCCGATATTTCAATATAAAAACACACTAAAAGTTCCGATATTTCAACATAGCGCATTTTTCCCTATAAAAAAAGCCTCCCGTAGGAGGCGCTGGTCCTTGAAAGAAATCAAGGCTATATTACTTCATCAGCGAATCGGCAATAACAACGCGGTTGCCGCCTGCACGCATAGCCATCTGGAGCGAGGCTTCTGCGGTGTAGATAAGCGAACCGGCATCGTTGGCATGCGTCGGCATCACGGCAACGCCCATGCTGAGCGTAGTCGCAAGGATTCCTTCGCCGTAAGCGATATGGAGCTGCGAGATTTCGTTACGGATGCGTTCGGCACGGTTCCTTGTAATATTAAGGTCGGCGCCCGGCACAATCACGCAGAATACGTCATCGGAATAGCGGCACGGGATGTCTTCGCCACGAATGTAGCTCGGCAAACGCTGCCCGAGTTCCCAGAAGAGCTGTTCCACGGCATGGCGGCCTTGAGCCTTCTGCACGGCAGGGATTGCGTCCGGATAAAGCATAATAATGCCAATGGGCGACTTGTGGCGCACGGCAGCTGTAATTTCGCGGGTGAGCGACTCTTCCATATAACGTTTGTTAAAAAGACCGGTCAGCACGTCACGGATGCTGTGCTGTTCAAAGCGCATGTTCAGGTCCTGGTTCGCCACATAAAGACCAAACGCGGTCGCGATGATGCCCACCTTCGCCTGCCAGTATTCCTTGGTTTCGGTCTCAGGGAGCTTATCGACCTGGAGCGTCAGAATGCCAAAATGTTCTTCGAGGCCTTCAATCGGAGCGCAAATAGCGATGCCCTTCGGGCGATGGTGCAAGTGCGTGCAGCCGCTAGAGACTTCAGGCGAGCTGTAATCAGTAACAACGATGTCTCCCGTATTAAAGCTTGCGCATTCCGCCGGAGTCACAGTTTCGTCGCTAATGACATTCGGACCGAAGCGGAAAATCTGCGAGAGTTCGGTCTGGACGCCGCCATACATATAAAGAACTCCGGACGCTTCGGGGAAAAGCTCCGGCATGAGTTTCTGCATGGCATCGATGACTTCAGTGAACGGACGATTGCGCAAGATGCCAACCTTGAAAGCGTTCCAAGCTTCGAGCGGGAATCCGACCTTGAGTGCCGCAACATCGAGCTTTTTGATGGATGCCGGCACGGGTTGCTTTTTGAGAGCCTCGGCAGCGGAGATTGCCCCCGGCGGAAGCGGACTTTTCTTTTCTTCTTGCAAGCGGACAGACACAAACTGCGGGTCTTTCGGCTGCGGCTTGTTCAGCACCTCGTTAAAATCGTTTTCAATGGCTTCTATCTGCCTGCGGCAGACGGTATAGAACACAAAGCCAAGCACTGCGCCCCATGCACCGACAAAAATGAATTTCGCCCCAGTGGACATGGTTTCTTCGGGGACTACATACGCCGCGATAACGCCCATCAAAAAGGCAACTAACCAAAAAATATATTTAACGATATTCATACCATAAATAATATTAAAATACTACTGGGTATGGCAGTAAAGAATTTTTAAACAGGGCCGCAAAAGCGAAATTTAACCATGGGAAACGTTGTAAAAAAAGCGAGAAAAAGGAGTTATTTACATTTGATATAGAATTCAGCCCTTTTGCAAGAACTCTTCGCGAACGAACTCGTAAAAAGACACTCCACCCCCATTCTATTCTATATTTATCCACATGACAATCCTTGAAAAGCTTGCTCTTGCACTCCCCGCCGTTGAATCCCCCGCCCGTTACATGGGCGGCGAAGCAAACAGCGTCATCAAAGACCATAGCAAAATGCTGGCGCGCATGGCGTTCGTGTTCCCGGACACTTACGAAATCGGCATGAGCAACAACGGGCTGCGCATCCTGTACCATGTGCTGAACCGCGAACCGGACCTGCTTTGCGAAGTGGGCTTCGCCCCGTGGGACGACATGGCAAAGGAGATGAAGAAGTACGACATCCCGCTTTACACGCACGCTAGCTACACGGCGGTCAAGGATTTCGAGGTGGTGGGGCTTACGCTCCAGACCGAACTGAATTTTACAAACGTACCATACGTGCTTGAGCTCGCACGCATTCCAGCATGGCAAAAAGACCGCGCCGAGAGCGACCCGATCGTAGTCTCTGGCGGCCCCGCCATGGGAAACCCGGAACCGGTCGCCGATTTCTTTGACGCGTTCATGATTGGCGATGGCGAAAAGCTGATTGTCGAATTCGTGCGTTGCGTGGGAGAAGGGCGAAAGGCAGGCCTCCCGCGTGCAGAAATTTTAAAGAACTTGTCAAAAATTGATGGTGTTTACGTTCCGAGCCTGCGTGAAGTTGTGAAAAATGAATATGGAGTCATCGTTCCGAAAGAACCTGCAAAAGGCTCCTACGAGCATACGAACGGCGTTCGCCGCCAATTTATTCCGTACCTTGATCCCAAAGACTACCCCATCAAGAACTTAATTGCAAACATGCAACTTGTCCACAATCGCTTCAGCGTCGAAGTGATGCGAGGTTGTGCGCAGGGTTGCCGTTTTTGCCAAGCCGGCATCTGGTACAGGCCGTGCCGCGAACTCAATCCGGACGATGTTCTGGACATCGCAAAAGCGGGCATCAAGGCTACAGGCGAACGCGAACTCGGGCTTTTGTCGCTTTCTACCGCCGACTACAAGCCGGTCGAAGCGCTTACGGATTCCATCATCGACGATCCGTTCTACGACAACGTTGACGTGAGCTTGCCAAGCATCCGTGTCAACAGTTTCGGACAAAGTCTCGCTGAAAAAGTTGCAGCACTTAAAGGCGGTCGTAGCGCCACATTCGCACCTGAAACAGGTTCCGAGCGCATCCGCAAGATGATTAACAAGACCATCAGCGACCAAGACATGTACGATGCGGCCGAGCACGCATTCTCTAGCGGGTTCAACAAAATCAAGCTTTACACGATGATTGGATTCCCGACCGAGAACGAAGATGACATGCAGGCATTCTGTGAGCTTATCTTCAACCTCGTAAAAATCGGGCGCAAGTACAACCGCGGCATACAAATTGCGGTGAGCATCGGCATCCTCATCCCGAAATCCTTTACGGGCTTGCAATGGGCCCCGTTTATGGACAAAGAAACAGCACTCGGGCACATCCGCTATGTACGCGAAAAATTCTACAAGCATCCGAACGTCAAAATCAACTGGGCTGCATGGGAAACAAGCTTTTTAGAAGCCGTGTACAGCCGTGGCGACCGCAGTCTCGGACCTGTTATTTACGAAGCGTACAAGAAAGGAATCATCTTCGAAAGCGACAGCTACCGTTTCGATTTTGACAAGTGGCTGCAAGTTTGGGACGAATGCAATTACGATACTAGTTGGGTTTACCGCGAACGCGACAAGGACGAAGTGTTCCCGTGGGACTTTATCCACGCAGGCACGTCCAAGCAATACCTGCGCCGTGAATGGGAAAAAGCGTTCGACCCGACATCAGCGCCCGTCCCGAACTGCAAGTGGGGCGACTGCCAGAAGTGCGGCATTCCTGGCTTTGGCCAGGAAATCGTCCTCGCGGACGATCCTGTGCGCCACAAGGCGCCCAGCCGCACTCCAGAAGAAATCAAGAAGCTCGTTGCAGACCGTCGCCCGAGCCAGAAGGTAAGCTATGGCTACAAGATTACCTTCAAGAAGACCGGCATCAGCAGATTCCTGCCGCACCACAACATGATTTCGTTCTTCGAACGCACGTTCATCTGCGCAGGCATTCCGGTCAAGTTCAGCGAAGGCTTTAGCCCCAAGCCGCGCATCGTGAACATGGGCGCACTCCCGCTCGGGCTCGAAACTTACTGCGAAATCATCAGCGTCGAATTGCTCCAGCCGCTCGATATTTCTGCCGAAGGCAAGCAAAAGACCATCGAAATGCTGAGCGCTCCGTTCCCGCATGGCATGGAAATCGTAGATATCGAACCGCTCAAGGAAAAGCTCTCGAAGCATTTCCCGAAAGCGATTATTTACCGCCACACGCCCGAAAGCATCCCCGCCGACCTCATGGAAAAGTTCGAGCAAAAGCAATTGCCCGTCATGACAAACCACCGTGGCCAGAAGATAAACTTGAACGACCTCGTTCTTGGGATCGAAATTCAGAATGGCACAATGCTTGTGCGTGTCATGTGCAATGAGCAAGGAACAACCACAAGCCCGTTCATCATTTTTGCAGGACTCCTCGGAATCGAGATAGACCCGAATAAACTCGACGAAATCGCCCGCCGTTTCCTCGTCGCCAAAGTCGCAATGGAATGGTAAGATTTAATCAAACGATGTAAAAAATGTCATTCCAAGCCCGTGCAGACGGGTGAGGAATCCAGTGACAATTAGACAAAGATATAACAGGATCCTTCCCCTTACGGGGTCAGGATGACATTGGCATAAACCGAAACATCGTCGAATGATTATTCTGCAGGGAGAATAATCTCGATGTGATTCGTGCTGACGTTCAAGAAGTGAGTACGGAACAGGTCCTTCTCATTCCTGTCGCAAACTCGCACTTGAGTCACCGCGATAAAATCCTTGTTTTCACGGATATAGTCCGTCAAGCGCTCGTCACGCAACGTGTCGATTTCGCCCGTAATGACAAAATTGTCTGTCCACATTTTTACTAACATGCTACTAATATATAAATGTTGCTCCAAGTAAGAAGATAAAAACTTTATTTTTTCGCCCAAAAAATCAATTTATCGTATATTATTAATTAAAAAATCAATTAAAAAACGAGGTTAAGTATTATGGCGCCTAAAAAAGTTCACCCGATTCCGGGTCAAATGGCATACCACAATGCCGAATTTATGGAAAGCGATGCAGCACGTCCCATTCGATTCCTTTCTGAATTTTTTGCTCCTGCACAAGTTTTCGAACAAGAAGACATCAAGAATTCAATTGTGTTCTTTGGTTCTGCACGTACACTCCCTCCCGAAGATATCAAGAAACGTCGAAAAGGTTGCAAAGACAAGAAAGAACTCGCCCGCTTAGACCGTTTGTCCAAAGTAGCGGATTCTTACACTGCCGCCCGAGAACTCGCGGCAAAGCTCGGCAAGTGGATCAACAAGCGTCACCAGGGCTACGCCATCATGACTGGCGGCGGTCCGGGCATTATGGAAGCAGGAAACCGCGGTGCTTCTGACGTTGGAACGCCTTCGGTCGGCTTGAACATCAAGTTGCCGTTCGAACAGCATTGCAACCCTTACATCGATGACGAACTGAACCTGCAGTTCCGGTATTTCTTTGTTCGTAAATACTGGTTTTTGCGCATGGCCCGTGCGTTGGTCATTTTCCCAGGCGGATTCGGCACGCTCGATGAAGCCTTTGAAATGCTCACACTCATCCAGACCGATAAATACGCCCAGCAAATGCCGGTCGTCATTTTCGATTCCAATTTCTGGAAAAAGGCGCTCAACTGGGAATTCTTTGCTGAAACGGGCATGATCAATCCCGAAGACCTGAAGCTTTTCAAGTTCTGCGACACGGTCGACGAAGCATACGACTTCATCACATCCAGACTCGAAGAACAAAGCGAAGAAACGGTCACGTTCGCCCGCTCCCACGCCGAAGAAGAAGATTCTACCAAGAAGAAAAAGTAACAGAAATCGTCATGCTGACCCAGAAGCGCAGCGATAGGGGAAGCATCCAGTTAAGTCTTGATGAAAACATTGACTGGATCCTTCACCCTAGCGGGTTCAGGATGACATACGGTTCATTCTACATTGTCTCCTCGGCCTCAGTGCCGGGGTCTCTTTTTTTTTCTACATTCTAGGCATGTTCTGGAACAATTTGGCAGAAACGATGGACAGGGTCTCGCGCAACTTGGCGCTCCGGCCGAACTACACCATGGAAGAATACCAGCGGTGGTTTGACCACAACCCGGACTTCAAGCATAACGGCAACGCAGAACGCATAGAGCTTATCGAGCCCATTTCGCTCGCAGGCACAAACCAGCTTTACCGCGCCAAGCTTTGGATACAGCACCCGCGCGACGAAAAGCGTTACGACGAAAAAGAAATCGTCGTGAAAATATGCAAATACTGGGCCGCTCCAGGTAAAAATCGTCTACACCGCTTGAACATGCTCTTGAGCGCATTCCAGGACGAAATCCGCATCAACAACCTCATCCGCGCCACCAATATCGAAGGCGTGGTACAGACATTTGGCGGAGGCATTGCAGGCCGTCACCCATACCTCAAGCTGGAATTCATCAAAGGCTGCTCGCTCGACAGAGTTATCAAGCCAAAGCTCTCCGACGAAGAATTGATAAAGCGAGTCGCACAAATTGCATACCTGGCAAACACGATAAGCCAGCTCCATTACTACCAAATCGTGCACAAGGACATCAAGCCCAAGAACTTGCTCTTGTGCCAGAATCCAGCACACAAGAACAACCACAAGATATTGCTTTGCGACTTTGGCTACGCCCAAGCTAAAATGCGAGAGACCGTTACTGAAGGCGGCGGACTTTTCTCACCAAGCTACAGCGCTCCCGAACTTGCCCAATCAAGCGAAAATATTACCTACGCCGTCGACTATTTCAGCTTTGGCGCGGTCATGCACGAATTTTTAACAGGCGTCAAGCTTTACCCCAAAGCCAAAGACATCTACACCGAAGAAGGCCGACTGATTACCAAGCGCTACATGGAATACATCGAAAACGGTCGCGAAAACGTTTTCAACGATGAACGGTTCCCAGAAATTCACGACTGGATTGACGCGCTCACAACATTCGATGCCTCCGAGCGCATGAAAAAGAGCCCAAACTTGTTTGCTCTCGCCCACAAGCTCCGCGAAGAGGTAAACACCCTCGGTTTCCGTGACGTGAACACCGACTTTTTGTGGAACCAGCTGAACGAGTACAGCAAGCGTACGTTCTAGTGCGGCTTTAGCCCCCTTTTCAGCCCTACATCGGCAAAAATACTTTTAACATTCTGCTAATGATTTGTTTATATTCATTGGTATGAAGAAAGTATTGAGCATTATTATAAAACCTTTTCGTTTTTTCAAATTCCATCATTACCTGACACTTTTGGCGTTTGTCGCCATTGGAATTTTAAACCTGCAAACAACGTTCAACCCGACGATTCAAAAGATTCGTCAAGAAAAAGACATTCGTGAATCATTCGAATCATGGTGGAACGAAGAACGCGCTCAAGAATTCAAGAACGTAGGTCTTACACCAGACGATAAAATCAAGGCGCAGGAATTTACGCTTTACAAGGAACGCTACCAAGTCGAAAACCCCACGCCGGTCATCGAGGATCGCATCGAAGAAATGAAGGGAGAGTTCCTCGAATGGTGGGAAAATCAAGGCGGGAAAGAACAATACGCCACGGAACACGGCAGCTTCCCTACCGACAAGCAATACGAGGCAGAACTAAAAAAATGGATAAACAATTACACCGATAAATTTATCCGCTACCGTTGGGCCTACATTCCCAGCCGCAGCAACACCGAAAGTTTCCTCACTTGCAGTTTACTTTTCCCAAGCGTTTGGTCCTTTGCCTTCGCTATCGTTGCTTTCATGTTCGTACTGATGCAGCTCGAAAAACGCTGGAATACATTGTTTGTTTATGCATACGCTATTGTCATTGCGATTATAAGCGGCTTCTTTGTCGATTTGCTCATGGGCACATCGTTCTTTGCGCCATTTGTAACACAACGGTACATGGGCGTAAGCCTGATGCTTTGCTTTTTGCTTGGTGCAAATACATTCGACAAAGAAAAAGATTGCATACCATCTTACGTCTGCAAGATCTCTGAATTCGCGCTAGTTGTAAGCATGGCCATCGACTGGTTCTTGAATCCGGGAATTTTCAACGCCGTTGCTGTAGAATCCCCGTTTTTCTTTGCACTAGGCGGAGTTGCAGGTTACTATATGCCACACCGTTCCGATGAAGAAAGTTCAAAGCCGACACAAGTCGTTCGTGAACCGGAAGAAACCATTACGCCAGGCGAGCGCACGCGCCAAATGATCAATAAAGGCCTAGACGCGGCCAACAACGGCGAAAAAGAAAACGCCGCAAGACTGATACAATATGGGCTAACTGCACTTTTACAAGAAGAACCGGCCAAGTTCAACGAAGTCAAGGATACGGTCAATAAAGTTATCAACAGCTATATTGAATTACCGAGCATGCAATGGATTGAATGGGGTACAATCGCCAAGCAAAAGAAAATTCCAGAAGCGGCAATCACTTTGCTCGAAAAAGGAATTGCAAAAGAAAGCGATGCGGGCCTCGTTCGACGTGCACATCTAGATATCGGCGAGCTCCGCATCCAAACAAAATCCAACGTGAACGCCGCCATGGAACACTTGGAAAAAGTTCTCAAGGAAAACGACAGCGACAAGCTAGCCGAACAAGCGAAAAAGCTTATGGAAGAGGGCAAGGACATCCTCGTTCAACAAGCCTACGCCGCCCCCAAGAAGTTCAAAGTCCTGAATTAAAGCGGCTTCTGCCCAAAGGGCATAACTCAACTACAGAACTAAAGTTCTAAGTTTCGTATAGCCGCAGTAGACAGTAGGAAGTCGACAGTAGTCAGGAACAAGCCCTGTCAAGACCAGCACGACTGTAGCAAAAAAGAAATTCCCGCGCAAACGGGAATTTCCTTACACAGTTTATTTCAGCATTATCTTTTGAACAGGTAGCGTGCCAACTTGCACGAGATAAACACCTCGGTTGAGAGCGCTCATATCCATTGATTCATTTCGAGATTGCGCAACCTTTTGCATCTGCACTTGACCACGCAAATCGACAACCTTAATCGTCTTACCGACAACAGAACGCGGCAGGTTCAGCGAGAGCGTATTGCCCACAAGCGACACACCAATCTTAGCAGCAACAGCGCTCTTCGGCAAAGCAGACCTCGGCTCTTCAATAGCCTTTGTCACTTCGTCATAGCGCTCCACAACAGCCAACAAATACCACGTGCTATGCGGCAACCACTGTTCGTCCCAACGCCACACCTGCCATGTTTCCTTCAAGGCATCAAAGCCCACTGCAGCGACACCGTCGTCTGTCCAAGCGATACCCGAACCGTCCTGATTCTTGCCGCTGATGCCATTGGCAATACCGCCTTCGAGAGTCGCATCGTAAGTGGACTGGCCATCGTACTTTTGCGGGTTCTTGATACCCTTGCCATGCATCATGCAAGTGCCATACGGGTTCTTGCCTAAAATCCAGTCGATTTGGTCGGCAGCATACTTGTTCACCTGATCAGTGGAATTTTTGACTTGCGTTTTAAATTCCCAAGAACCTAGCGCACGGAAGGCATACTTTGCCGCAGCGGCAAGGCTTGCAATACGCGCATCTTCGCCCTGCCACCAATAATTACTTTCATTATCGTGCGGGATAAAGAAGCCATCCTTTATTTTGTCCTGAGTCTTGTATGTCTGGCGGGCATACCCGAACGGATTATCAACCTTATTCGTAATATTTATAAGCCAATCATAGTGCGTTATGATGGCACTCAAAACCATCTGTAAAACCTGATTGATGCAGGAACATCCAAGGCAATCCGGGCACCCCCAGATATCTGAATCACCGTGGTCGTCGTTCACTGTAATGGTCGATTCAAGTTCTGCAAAGCGAATCAGGGCAATCAACGGAAGCCCAGCATCGCTCGCATGCCAGAACGGACGTTTCCTGGCATCGTCACTCCAGAAATAGCCATCGTCACTCAAGCGACGAGCAAGGTGTTCAGCACGGGCACGGGCAGCCATTCGATAATCCTTTTTCTTGGTCGCCGCAAACAGTTCAGTCGCAGCCAAAAGCGCTGTGTAATCGTCGATGATGTTTTCCTTGTGGTCATCGCAGTATTCGCAGTTGCCATCGATGCTCTGCTTTTTGGACAAATGTTCAAACGCCTTCTCGGCCGCCGCCAAATACTTATCGCTCGCAAAGTCGCCCTTCAGTCCAAGCCTTGCAGCACTGGCCAAAGCGGCAATCGCCATGCCACCGCCTTCGCGGAACGCCGTCTGGTAATCCGTACTCTTGACACCGTCAGAACCCGTGAACGCACAGATTTCGCGTTTGCCCATGGGGCTACCCCAGTTATCGAACACGGTCATGTAGAAGTAGCCCTCGTCGGAGAGCATGCGCACCAAGAAATCCGCACCGTAAGCGGCTTCATCCGCCGTTTTTGCCTTGGTCGATGTCGAAGCAAGCAGTGTCGGGATGCGTTCCGAAGTAAACGCAAGCGCCCAGACCGTCAAGGGAATCTGTTGCGGGTTCAAATAGTTTGCATAAGACAAATGAGAGAGATACTTGCTCACGTCGCCGCTTGCATCGTACCAGCCGCCATGCACATCCAGCTTTTTGTCAGACTTATACACACCCATGCTCTTATCCCAGCCTTCGACAGTCGGGTTATTTGCACGATCGTTGTAGAAATAGTCGAGCACGGTTGCCAGCGTATTTTTCGCAAGGGCTTTGTCCGCTACCGTAAATTCACCGGAATTTTGCGGTTGTCCATTCTCGGAGACCTGCAAGGTGTACTTTCCCGCCGCAAGGCCGCTCAAATCAGCCACGTAAAACTTGCCATTGTTCAGCCAATTATCCGGATTTGAGCCCGTCGAAAGTTTACCCGTTTTAACAGCAGAGCCATTCGACATCACACTATATTCTGCACCATCCGAAAGATTATCACTTTTGACAATCACAGAAATGGGTTGATCAGCATCGTAACCCACCTGGTTGTAGAAAAACTTCGTTTCAGCGGAAGCTGCGGAAGCGCCCAAAAGGACGACCGCAGGGAAAATCGTGGAAAAAGACTTATATATATGCATGGGCTAAATATACATACACGACCCATCGGAAAAAAGTAAAATAAAACTGTCTGTGATATACCCCAAAAAGAAAAGTGCGGAGTCCGGCATGAGCACAGAAAAAGGAATAGAAGCAGTCAACTATTTAACGCAAATTCGGCGTTAAATAACAAATTACAGGCAATTCGGGATTAGATCAACAAGCCATGAGAAATAGATACAAACCTCCTAAAAGTGAATCACCTCTCTAAATTTTAACAGTTTCAGTCTATGCCAATCATTTTTCGAGGGCAACCAACCCTTAAAATTTTCCAAAATAAAACACTTTTGTAACTTTTAACGCTATTTTTGCGTAGATAATACAACTTTTTCAAATTTTAGCAGTCAACCCTATTGCACTTTAAAAATCAAAGAGTTACATTTGGATGCGTAAAGGAGATTCCCGGTCAAGCCGGGAATGACAAGAACAACTTGGATCCCACCGCCCTTACAGGGCTCCAGGATGACAAGGCAAGACAACTCCCGAAACTTGAACCCCTCAACCTCAGAGTCGCTTGCGACGACCTCACAACTCAAAGCGAAGCGACCTCATAACTCCTATGTACTACGAAACAATTAAAGTTCTCGACTGCACCATCCGCGACGGCGGTCTCGTCAACAAGCACGATTTTTCTCTTGAATTCGTGCGTAGATTGTACACCCTTCTTACTGCAGCCGGAGTAGACTACATGGAAATGGGTTACAAGAACTCTCCGGAACTCTTCGACCCCAAGGAATACGGTCCGTGGAAATTCTGCGACGATGATTTGCTCTGGAAGGTCAAGGACGGCATCGATTCCAACATGAAGATGGCCGTGATGGCCGACGTGGGCCGTGTCAACATGGACGCCGTGAAGCCCGCTTCCGAAAGCCCGTACCAGATGTTCCGCGTGGCCAGCTATGTCAAGAACATCGACAAGGGCATCAGCATGGTGAACGCCTTCCATGACATGGGCTACGAAACAACGCTCAACATCATGGCCGTCAGCCGTGACCGCGGTCCGGAACTCGACGAAGCGCTCCACCAGGTGAACGAAGAATGCCACGCCGACGTGCTTTACCTCGTCGACAGCTTCGGCGCATTCTACCAGGAAGACATCGACAAGGAACTCGCCCGCTACAAGGGAATCGTGAAGAACAAGAAGTTCGGCTTCCACGGTCACAACAACCAGCAGCTCGCCTTCTCCAACACGATCCAGGCCATCATTAACCATGTCGACTATCTCGACGGTTCTGTGTCCGGCATGGGCCGCGGCGCAGGCAACTGCACCACGGAACTCCTCCTTGGCTTCCTCAAGAATCCGAAGTACGATTTGCGCCCGGTTCTCGACGCCATCCAGGAACTCTTCTTGCCGTTGCAGAGCAAGTACGAATGGGGTTACATCATCCCGCAAATGATTACGGGTATGCTCAACCGCCATCCGCAGGACGCCATTGCTGTTCGTAAGACCGAAGAAAAGGACATGTACCGCAAGTTCTACGAACACATGATCAACGATTAGTCACAAATTCACTTATCAAAAAAAAACGCCCCATTCCACTAGGAATGGGCTTTTTCGTATCATAATGATACGAGCTTATTCAAAAGAAACAATTCATTACACAATAGGCCATAATAACAAAATCGAAACGGATTTTATACAAAAGCGATTCGTAAATAAAACTTTATTTTTGTTTCTGATAATGGTAAAAAAGGAGAAACAAATGAATTTAGCCAAAGCCTTAGTTGCAGCAACTCTCGCATTGGGAGTTTCAAGTTCATGGGCAAACTTAATCCGCGAAGATAGCACCGCCTGCTCACCGACAATCCATCTAAAGCTTCCGGACGGATGGAGAAGCGCCTACATCACATTTGGAGAATCCGTTTATGAATTTCCGAAAGCGGACAGCGAAGGCTGGACGAAAATTTCCTTTGCAGACACAAACGCTGTAGGGTCCAAAAATACGACCAAGTTTTTCATCAACAACAACACAAGCAGAAGCTGCGGTGACCGCTCATGCATCGTCCCCGACGGAGTTAATCGCTCCTACTTCCGTAATTACTTTACTTGCGAAACGTTCAAGAAAGACAACGCCGAAGTTTGGCTCATGGAGCACCCTGATTTCGACAAACAGGGCCAACTCTACATGTCCGACAAGAAACCCCAAATTCACGAATTCCATGTATTCGTTCCCAAAACTCAAGCATGGTTCGCCACGGCCCCCGTCATTGAAGAAAACGGTAAAATTCACGAAATGCTTATTAACGAAAACGCATGTGGATGGTACACCAGGCGCTACATCGACGAAGCCATACCCAACGAAGTTCTCATTTACCGCGAAGACGACATAACCAAAAGCGAGCCAATCGGCATGTTCCGAAACGAGGCAACGACCGCCGAAGCCATCCCACTATCAAACCTATTTGCACTTTTCGAAAAAAATGTCCTTTATTTTGTTGCCGATGAAGAAGAAGCAAGCAAACTTCCCAGCGACATGCGCGGCTGGTACACAGCGTTGCCACCTGCAGAAGGCCTTTGCTTCTACGAATTAGCAACAACCATATACGACACCGACGCGTCATTACACGGAGCATTCTCATGCACCCCGAATTGGTCCATACAAACAGAAACGAGTGGATTCGACAAAAACGCCTGCTATTATTCAACCGCAAAATTTCCCATGACCACATCTGCAGATTCTGCAATCCCTTGCCTCGGTGTAACTTCGGGCATGGTCGAACCGACACTGGACCCCGAAACTAAAAAGATGAAGCTTACCGAAAAAGGCAAAACTTGTTTTGGTAGTCAAGCAGACGAAGCTTTCGCAGCATTGTTCAAAACGACCCCGAACGTCAACGAATCCTACTGTTTTTATTTACCGCTCAGCAAAAACATCTATGGAAAATTTTCATTCGATTCAGACGCCTACCAAAGCGAAGGAACAAAAGTCCCAGGCGGATTGTACCCTGCAGAACAATCTCCTAAAGACAGTTACATGACATCAGAACGTTTACCAGCAGCCGAAAATAAACGCCAAGCCGAAGGCCCAGTATACTTCTGCTCAGACAGTTTCAACAATCCTCAAAAGCCGAAAGGTTTGCGTACGATCGACAGCACAGAAAAGGTTCCTGTAGTAAACCTTATCTGCAATGGCCCCGGTTGGGACAAAGGTGTTGACTGTGAAAAAGCCTTTGTTAAAGGCAGCGAACTCGACTTGGAAAACTCGCCGAATGGTTTCGGCAAAAAAGTTTCCGAAACTTTTGGAATCAATTGGATGGGCGATGGTTGGGGGTGGTCTTGCCCGAGCGAAGCTCCAATCGGTTGGCCCATGTACATAGATAATACCGAACAACGTTCAATGAGTCAAAGCGGATCACCCCGTTGGTTCTCTTCGGAAAAAGTCGAAAACAGCGATGGAGTCGTCTTGACCAACGCCGGGCGTAACCAGCACTTCTGCCTTGAAACGCACGCCACATTCAAGTACAGAAAAGGCTTGAATTTCAGCATCATGGGAAACGATGACATTTGGGTATTCATCGACAACAAACTTGCAGTTGATGTTGGCGGCTCTCACATGCCTGCACCGGGTTACGTCGATTTAGACAAGTTCCTCACAAACGCAAAGCAAGGCGAATCCTACGAAATCGACATCTATTATTGCAATCGCCGCACGCCAAAAACTTCGTTCCAAATCACAACGAACATGTACCTGGAACAGCCTAAAAACAGTCGCCTACCCCAAGGCCAAGGAGGGATTTGTGGCGCCGAATATTCAAGGACCGGAATTGCAGCAAAGCCACATATTTTCAACAACGTAAGCACATTCAATGTAACGAACGCAGGCACGAGAGAACTAGCCATTTTCACAAGCAAATACAGCAAGGCAAAGCAATTCGCGATTATGGACATGAAGGGACAGGTCATTTCGACAGGCGCATTGAGCAACAGCGAAACGCATGTTAAAGTGCCCACGATCGGACCTTACATTGTCAAGGTCGGCAATAGCTACAAGCGCATAAACGTGAAATAAAAATATTTTTCGGCAAACAGAAAGGATTCTCGGGCAAACCGAGAATCCTTTTTATATTGGTGAATAAACATTAATTACTTCAAGATTACGTTCTTTGCATTTACCATGCCGTTCTGTTCGACCTTCACGACATAGCGACCGTTCGGAACTGCTCCAGAATTCCACTTGAGCTGATGGATACCCGACTGGAGGTTTTCTTGAGCGATATTTGCAACGACGGAACCGTTAATGTTCACGATAGAAACCTTGACATTGCCCGAGGTCTTGAGTTCAACAGCCACGGCAGAACGGCTCAGGCCCTTGATTGCCGGAGCAAGCGGAGTTGCGGCAACGAGAGTCTTTTCAACAGGAATCGGGCCTTCGGCAACTTCGGCTGCGGACTTGGAAAGGATCTTATTTTCCGGACCAATCCACTTAATAACATTGTATTCCGTATAATTAGAACCATTCATAATCGCTTGGAATCCCGATTGCAAATGGGTTAGTACATTTCCATAGCTCCACCAGTTCTGATTCCGATTCGACTCATCCTTTATGTATATTTGACTCGTAGCAATATAATTGTTCCCAAGATTCGAACGGGGACCTGCAAAAACACCAAACCTTGAATCTTTGATGGGGTAATTCGCAGTTGAACCTCGTTGATTTGGCACATAGCAATATTTCAATGTTGCATCATTATTCACTATACTAGGCAATATATACTGAGCCGCAGAAGTCGGCTGGTTGTGATTAGCACTATTATCTTCCGTATCGTGATGACGAGAAACCTGATACGATCCCTGAGGGCATTCCGAATCCAAGCTCAAAACAGCATAGTCATAAGTAGTTTTAGGAAGAGTTTCATACGCAAATGTGCAATATGCAAACTGCACCCTCTTTACCTTTTTTTTGTTAACGGTCTCTTCAAAGATTTGAATTCCCAAAGGACTTCCTGACTTTATTTTAGTTTCAGAGATATCAGTACCACTTTCCGCATCAATCGTTATTGCAAAAACAGACCAATTCGGAGTATATTTGGCAAAATCATTTCCCAAGCAATGAGTTCCACTTGTCAAAAAACCTATTCGTCTTTCTTTATCGATATCAGGATGTTTTTTTTCACGACTTGAACCATTCAAGCTAGCCAAAACTTCCCCAGACAAAGACTCCAACACATACGCATCAAGCTCATGCCCAGGCTTAGCCCAACGAGTGCCTTCACCAATATTTTTAATTTCAATTGACAGAGGATCACTTGCAGTATAACCTTTCTTGCTTTTAGGGAATACTTTTTTTGCTGGAATTGTAATATTGCTATAATCAAGTATCACTCTATACTGGATTGCCGACAATTTTTGAAACGTAACAGACTTCGGCTGAAGAGTAGCATCGGGAATAGTAGTTCCACCCGTTGCCGCAGCATTAAATTCAAATCGAGTAATTTCATAACTGAATTCACTCACATTTTCTACAGGACGGCTATTAAAGTAGTAATACAACTTAAATCCTTTAAGATCTTTGTTAGTAAAATTCGTGATGCTAATCGCTCTTAAGGACATAAGATTAATTTGATAGTCGGCAGCAAAGCTTATTGATACTACCAACAGTATTAATAGGTATATTTTTTTCATATTTCCCCTTTCGGTTTTTGTGTTATTGTTTTTACTCCTTAGAGAATTCATGTCACGAGAGCAAAGAACCACATTTTATGTTATTCAAAGAAAACGTGAATTTATCCTCATACCTATAAATTAATTAAACTTTTAAAAATTGCAACAAATTCTACTATACAAACAAAGCCATTTTTAAAAAGAATTAGGAATTTTTACACTTTTTTTAAAATTTCACAATTCTATATAACACACAGTGTGTTATATAGAAAAGCTCTCACTCCAAACAGAGCGAGAGCTTTCACAAAGAAGAAGATTCTGTTATTCCAAATTACTTCAAGATTACGTTCTTTGCATTTACCATGCCGTTCTGTTCAACCTTCACGACATAGCGACCGTTCGGAACCGATCCAGAATTCCACTTGAGCTGATGGATACCCGACTGGAGGTTTTCTTGAGCGATATTTGCAACGACGGAACCGTTGATGTTCACGATCGAGACCTTAACATTGCCCGAAGTCTTGAGTTCAACAGCCACAGTAGAACGGTTCAAGCCCTTGATTGCCGGAGCAAGCGGAGTTGCGGCAACGAGAGTCTTTTCAACAGGAATCGGGCCTTCGGCAACTTCGGCTGCAGACTTAGAAAGCACAACTTTCTGCTGAAGTATATAATATCCCGTGTCTTCATTACCATCCATCAACTTCTTTATTCTGTTCTTAATGTCACTTGGAGCACTATAATATTTCCAAACATTCGAATTATCATCATCCTCGTCATCTATCATAAGTTTATGATAGCCAACAATCGAATTTGAATATCGACCGAAAACACCAAACTCACCATCTACAAAGGGATATAAAGAACTTGGAGCAGAAGAATTCTTAGGTACAAAACAATAATACAGTTTAGCATTATGATTATCATAATTAGTTTTATTTGGCCATATTTGTCCAGAATAAGAGTTTGCATTTTCATCATCTTCAGTATCATGCTTTCGAGAAACTCTATACGAACCTTCAGGGCACTCCGAATCCAAGCTCAAAACGGCATAATCATAACGAGCCTGCGGAAGCGCAACAGTATCAACAGCGCAGAATCTAAATACAACATCCTTATTACCGGTTATCGAAATTCCCACAGGCTTCGTGTTCACCGTATTACCATCCTTATCCACAACCCTAGTTGCAGGATCATCGTCTTCCGCATCAAGTCGAATTGTGGGAGGATTTTCTTGCTGATACGGACTCACCGGGCCATACCTATTAGAACTAGGGCAATACTGCCACTCATTCTTTATCAAAATTCCCACTCTTCTTAAATTATCTATAGTAGGAAATTCCTTCTTCCCTTCATTGTTCAATTCAGGCCCATACAAAACTTTTCCAGATGGTGATGTAATCGCAAATCCTTTGAGTTCATGACCTTTCGAAGCCCAGCCCGTTACAGGAACTTTTTGTCCATTTTTTGTTTCAGTGGAGGACACTCGGACATAAAAGGCTCCTTCTTCAGGAAAACGCTTTCCCGAAGGAATCGTTACACTACTATAATCGAGAAGGACCCTATACTGAATTGCAGACAATCTCTCAATCTTTATGCTATCAGGTTGAATCGCTTCATCCCGATACATGCCGCCTCGATCAACGCGATAAGCATGGAAATAATGATACACCTTTACATTAAATTTTCCGGATGGCTGCGCATTGAAATAATGGTAGAATTTAAACCCTTTAAGCGATTTACCACTATTATTGTGGATGGTATAAGGTCTTCCTGCATAAGGATTTCCATAATCTCCTACACCTTTTTCTTGGAAAAAGGTATAATCACTACATGGTTGCGAACACATATGCGATGACACACCGATGTCATCCCCATAAACGGTCAACCAAGTAGGCATTCCATTAACAAGACTTCGGCAAAACGCTTCGTTTTCTTCGCAAAATTGTCCCTGATGCGTGTACACAGCGGGTTCAACGGCATTTGCAGAATACAATGAAACAGCCAACAACATTGGCATATATATTTTTTTCATATTTCCCCTTTCGGTTTTTGTGTTATTGTTTTTACTCCTAAGAGAACTCATGTCACGAGAGCAAAGAATCACATTTTACGTTATTCAAACAAATCGTGAATTTATTCTCATACCTATAAATTAATTAAACTTTTAAAAATTGCAACAAATTTTTACTACACAAATATTGTTATTTTAAAAGATTTTAGCAAATCATCTACCTTTTTATATTTTTTTAATTCTATATAACACACAATGTGTTATAAATAAAACACCCCAGTACTTTATGCACTGGGGAATGATATCAAGAGATATGTGAATGGATCCATCGCGTTTCGCGTTCAGGATGACGATTCGGGGTGGCAATTACAATCCGTCGATTTCAAGGAGTGTGGCCATGTCATTCGAATTAATTTCGAAGTCGAGTTTGGCATTTTGGCGAATTCGTTCTTCTTGCACGGATTTTGGAAGCGGCAACAGTCCAAGCTGCAATACAAAGCGGCATGCCAGTTGCGGAACCGACACATGGTACTTTTCAGCCATCGCGCAGACTTCAGGCACTCTCAAAAGGCGACCCGTTGCACTCGGAGAATAGGCTTCTACCAAAATGCCACATTGTTCGCAAAAATCAATCAATTCCGTCGGAACATGTCCAATATGCACTCGAATTTGGTTCACCGCGGGAACGACTCGGCCATTCGCCAAAATATTATTCAAATCATCAATTTCGAAATTCGAAACGCCAATTGCACGGATTTTGCCGGCCTCGTAAGCCTCTTCAAGAGCCTTCCAGACTTCTATATTTTCACGATAATAGCGGCTAGCACCGGACGAACCCATTTCGGCCCACGGACGAGGTGCATGAATGAGCATCATATCGATATGGAAAGCATCCAAGCGGTCCATCGATTCCTGGATTGAACGGACCGTATCGGCATAATTCTTAACTTCGGCAGGAATTTTCGTCGTGACAAAAATGCTTTCACGATGAATCCCCGTAGACTTTAAGGCGGCCTTGATTCCGGCGCCAACACCGGCCTCGTTGTCGTAGGCGATTGCGGTATCGATATGGCGATAGCCGGCATCAATAGCAGTGGCCACGGCTGACACAGCCACGTCATTGGGAGTTTGCCACGTACCCAAAGCGATTTTTGGAATACGCTGACCATTATTGAGCTTGTAGAATTCGTCTAAGACCATATCCGACCTCCTAACTTATACTAAAGTAATATAAATAGAATCGGAAAAATTGCTAGGCAGAAACGTCAAAGTGTAAATACCACATTGGAATATTTACTGGTGTGAATGCGTGCCTGCGGCACAGTTGGTAGAACTTAGAATTTACAATCTACTTTTCAATAGTCTTGATTTCGCCCTGGGCGGCTCGGTTGGCATTGTAGGGGTCGATATGCACAAGAGCATCGACAACGTTTTCGTTTGAATCGATAAGCAGCTGTTCGACTTCTTCGGCAACGTCGTGTGCATCTTTCAATGTCATCTGGTCATCGACGACAATGTGCACGTCCACATGCAGGTCGCTCCCAACATAGCGGGAACGGAGCCCATGCAAACTGATGACTTTCGGGTGCGAAAGCGCCAAATCTTTCAATTTCAATAGAACTTCGGGATTTGCACCGCGGTCCACCAACTGACGAAGGCCGGGAGCCGCAATTTCTATCGCAGAATGCAAAATGAAAAACGCCACAACGAGCGCACCGACGGAGTCCGCAAACCACAATTGCGGGAGCAAAATGGCAAAAACAACCGCCACGAGCACAGGAATCGAGCTAAAGGAATCGCTACGGTGGTGCCAAGCGTTCGCTTCGAGCGCCTGACTGCGAATTTTTCGGCCCGCATTTCGCGTATAGCGGAAGAGAATCTCTTTTACAAGAATCGATGCCAGCGCCATAATCGCCACCGACATTTCCGGATGCGAAGCTTCCCCCGACAACAAGGCTAATATAGCGTTATAGCCAATACCCACGCCCACTGCGGCAACAGCAAGACCAATGCCTATCGTAATTACCGTTTCAAAGCGCCTATGGCCATAAGGGTGTTCGGCATCGGGTGGCGAGTTCCAGAAATGACTACCAACAATGACCGCAACATCCGTCACAAAATCAGACGCACTGTGAACAGCGTCTGCCACAAGCGCCTGGGAATTCCCGAATACGCCAACGACAAACTTGGCAACAGAAAGAGCGGCGTTCCAGCCGAGCCCCACCCATGTTACCTTACGGACTTCTGCACTATCGTCTTTTTTGCGCACGCGAGTCATGCCCCTTAAGCTAGAAAATTTGCAACCTTATGCGCCCCTAAATCATCAAAATTGCTGTAATAAAAAATCAATGTTTCTATTTTTCTATCGCTTATGAAAAAAATATTGAAAATCATCATCGTCATCGCCGTGCTTGCGGCAATCGCCTTCGGCGTCAAATCGTATTTCTTTAGCACGGACGCTTCTAGCCAAGCAGGCGCCCTCATAAGTACCAAGGTGGTTACAGATACCATCAAGACAACCATTTCGGCAACAGGCACACTGGAGCCCGTCGATCAGGTGGAAGTCGGTACGCAGGTTTCTGGCGACATCGCAAAGATTAATGTTGATTTCAACTCTAAAGTCAAAAAGGGCCAAGTCATTGCCGAACTCGACAAGTCCAAGTTGCAGTCGACTTTAAAGCAGACAACAATTTCGTACAAGAGTGCCGAGAACGACTTAAATTACAAACAAAGCACGTACAACCGCATCAAGAAGCTCGCCGAAAGCAGAAGCGCCAGTGCCGTCGAACTGGAACAGGCCGAATACAACTTGAATGCAGCCAAGCTCTCCGTAGAGCAGCGCAAAAACGAAGTCGCACAGGCCAAGTTGAACTTGAGCTACGCAACAATCAAGAGCCCGATTGACGGGGTTGTTTTGAAACGAGCTGTCGATGTAGGACAAACGGTTGCCGCCTCCATGAGCACACCGACTTTATTCGTCATCGCTAAGGATTTAAGCCAGATGAAAGTCATGGCCGCCGTTGACGAAGCAGACATCGGGCAAGTCAAGACCGGCCAGCGAGTCACGTTTACCGTCGACGCCTTCCAAAACGATACTTTCCATGGCACCGTGCAAGAAGTTCGCTTAAACCCGACAACGACAAGCAATGTGGTGACCTACACCGTCGTTATTACTGCTGAAAATCCAGAACAAAAGCTTTTGCCGGGCATGACAGCCACTTGCACGATCGTTACACAAGAAATTACGGATGCCGTAACGATTCCAATCAAGGCGCTCAAGTTTACCCCAGCCGAAGGCACTCCGATGATGGACCCGAAAGACATGCCGCGTCCGGAACGTCCCAAGACTGCTGAAGCCGGCGACAATTTCCCGCCCCCGCCCCCAGGTATGGGGCCGGGCGGTCAAGCACCAAGCAAGGGCGCCAAGAAAAAACACAAGAAGCCCAAACTCGAAGGCGACCATGTTTGGATAAACATCAACGGAAAGGCCGCACCGCGTCGCGTAAAGATAGGACTTAGCGATGGCGTGAATGTCCAGATTCTGCGCGGTTTGAGCATCGGCGATTCCGTTATTACAAGTCAGGAAACGTATTCAGCAAAAGCCAGCAAGTCTGATGCAGCAAGCCCGTTCATGCCACAACGCCCGGGCAAGAAGAAGAAATAGTTGGCAGAACTTAGTTGGCAGAACTTAGACAGTAGAGCTTAGATAGATTGCCGCGCTTCACTCGCAATGACGTGGGAGGCGAATACAGCGACAAGTTTACTTGTTCATTGCTGAAGCGAACCAGTCATGCACTCTGCGCAATGACGTTTTTCTAAGTTCTAAGTTCTAAGCTCTAAGTTCTATCACTCACTCTCCAAGCACATATTTTAAATAAGCATCTAAAAGGGTTGAGCCCCAGAGGTACATAATCGGGGCTGCGATTGCAAGGAACGGTCCAAAAGGAATTTGTCCATTTTCTTCGTTTTCGGGCGCTTTCCCATTCTTCGCCGCCTTGTTCGCCGAGCTATTCTTAATCATCCCGTACGGGACCATCACAAAAATTCCAAGCAAGGCCGCAACCAAAAGCGTCTCCACGGCACCGGTAAAGCCCATCAAAGCGCCGTAGCCCGCCAAAAGCTTTACATCACCAAAACCCATTGCGTCTTTCTTCAAGACTTTAGTAGCAATCCAGCCGAGCAGGTACAGTCCACCGCCTGCACCAACAGCCCCAAGCAAGCTCTGGAACGGCGTGATACCCCCCGGAACCATCGAAATCAAAAGCCCTGCGACAATCCCGCCCACCGAGATGGAGTCGGGAATGAGCTTGTACTTGCAATCCACCGCGCACACGGGGTACGCCCCGAGCAAAAGCCAGAACATCGCAGCAGCATTCGCCCAAGTTTCAGCAGACAAAACCGGCCGCGTCAAATCCGTTCCAAAACCAGCCGCCGAATAAAGCGCCAAAGCGCCGAGCAAACCGCAAAGTCCCTCACCAATAGGGTAAATTACACTAATAGGTTGTTTGCAGCAAGCGCTCTTGCCTCGCAACCAAAGCCAACCGACAATCGGCAGGTTATAGTAAATTGGAATCCTCTTTTTGCATAGCGGGCAATGCGAAGGCGGGTTGATCAACGAAATTCCACGCGGCATACGGTACACAATGACGTTATAAAAGCTCCCGACACAGGCGCCAAAGCCAAAAAAAACAATTAACCAGTACCAAAGTGGAATTTCTTGCATAAAATCCTCGTCTTTTTCGGAATATAATTATAATTTAGTTAAACATTTATCTAATACTGGGAGACCCCTTAATGAATATTGAAATTGCCGCTATCTGTGACGCCGCCACTGCAAACGATATTGGTGGACGCATGAACATCCTTGGTGCATTTGACCGCATTTTCTCAAAATTTCCGCTTGTGATTCCGCAATGCTCTGCCGCATTCCGCTTGCGCTACCAGCGTTCCGAAGCAGGAACACACCAGCTGAGCCTTTCTATCGAAGATGTCGTAGGCCACCCGATTGTTCCGCCGATGCAGTCCGAAATCGAACTCCAGCCGGTCGCTCCGGGCTTTGACACCGCCGCAGTCAACATGATCTTGAACATGCAGCGCTTGCAGTTCACGCGCCCGGACAAGTACATTGTGCGCTTGATTGCCGATAACGAAGAACTCGCAGCACTCCCGCTGTACGTGCTCGAAGACCCGCGCCTCGCTCAGCAGAACCAGCCGCCTCAGGCCGAAGACACGAACGTTGACGGAAGGGCGTAGAGCATATGAGGAATGAGCTCGCACCTTCGGTGCTTTGAGCTCGCTTCGCTTTGAGATATAACTGTAAATGAAAACATTTTGCCGGGACTTTGTGCCCGGCTTTTTCTATTTTATACCTTAACTGGATTCTTCAGCCTTTGGCTTCAGAATGACGTTTTAAACAATCATTTTTTATCTTAATAAAATGCACTCTAGTTTTTTTAAAATTTTCGCTCCTTTCATCGTTGCAAGCCTTACCGCTTGCAGCGGCATCAACGACAGTTGGGAAGTCAAAGGCGGTGGATTTTTCAAATACAGCATCAATAACGAAGCCGAAACAACGCAAGAACTCGACAAAAATGACGTCGAAATTCCATTTATACGCAACCACCACCATTATCTGCTGCTAAAAATCCCGATGAACCGCAGCGAGCGCCAAGACCAACTCAGCATTATGGTCAACGAGCCAAAGCTCGGCAAAAACAGCGTCGTTCCAGGCTACACATGGATTCAAGTCCAGGGCTCCCCCAAGGCGCTCCTCAAAGGCGACAGCAACTACGTCTCGATTGATCAAAAAGACGATACCAAATGGACAGCGACCGTCAACTTGCATTTCGAGGACTGTAGGCAGGGAAAATGCAACGATAGCCTCCCCCCAATCCTCCTCAATGGCCGCATGCACTACTGGATTGCAGAAGACGACAGGTAATGAGGAACAGTTTGCGGGAAAAATTTTCATTTTTAACGTTAACACCCTTGACAAGCGCCCAATCTTTTTCTAATATTGGGCTACCTTAATGGTCGATTAGCTCAGTTGGTTAGAGCGCTACCTTGACATGGTAGAGGTCACAGATTCGAGTTCTGTATCGACCACTGAAAAACTCCTCGCTCAAAGCGAGGAGTTTTTTTTGCTACAAACAAACGTTTCAAAGAAACGCCCGCGCAAAGCGGGCTGTTCCTAATTACTTCCAGTTATCATCGTAGTCATCGCCGTAACGTTGGACTTTTAGCATACCAACGGGTGTAGCGTTTGTGATATGGTTGGCCAAATCATTAGGCGTTACAAACATGGCTTGCTGTTCGCTTGCAATCTTCATCATTTCCGAGAACGAAACACGATCGCCCTTGAAGAACGTTGCCAAGGCACTGATAACATCCTTAATGGCACCAATGATGTCCATAATCGTGGAAATTTGCTCTAAAGTTAATGCAGGTACTTTATCGGTAACTTTCTTTGCAACAAGCTTTTTCAAATCGGCCAAGATTTCTTTTTTAGAACGGAGCGTCTTCGGAGCCACGGATTTTTTAAGCTTGAAATTATTCTTGCATTCTTCTTCGTGCGATGCGACGTAATCGGCATACATATCGAAGAGCGTGAACGACTTAGACTTAGACTTGCGACCAATAAGGGGATGATCCTTAAAGCCAACATCAGCGTCCTTGAGCTTCAGCTTGAGCATCGGATTCTTCTTGGATGCATCCAGATAGCACTGGTAAACATAGGAAGAACACACCATCGTATGCTTGCCAGGCGTTTTTTCCTTTTCAATAATCGTCTTAAGTTCTGCGGCAACCAAGCACAAGAATTCAACAACAGTTTGAGAGATAAGCGGTCTTGTTACTTGATGCTTGAAAATAAGAATCAAGCCCAAAAGAATCAAATCGGAATACGGATACGGAAGGTCCTGAAGCACATAATCCTTGGCAATCGGCACAACAGGTTCAATACCATTTTTGCCAGCCTTATTATGGCGTACCACATAAGCTTCACGAGATTCAGGATTGTCTTTCATTCGGCGAGCATGGATGCCATCACCACCAGCTTCAGCAAGGACATAATCTTGTTTCTGAACAAAGATTGCACCATGCGAAACATCGGACCCCGTAAATTTCATGATAAGGCTACTAATATCATCATTCGGGTCTCCCTTAAACGCCAAAATATCGCCCGGGAGCAGGTCTTCTACAGAGAGCATGCCACTTTTTTTCAGTTTTTTTGCCATTTTATCTTTCCTTTTGTTTAAGTTGTTTAGAAAATACTTACAACAACCTCACATTACAATAACCCATTTGGGCTATTTTTATGAATTTGAAGATAATACCTTATTCAAAATACCGGCATTTGTGAACGAGTTTTTACAAATCCGTTAAAAAATCAATCGCAAGACGCACACGAAATGCCGCGCCCCCAACAAACAAAAACACCCAAGCTTTTGACCTGGGCGATTCTTAATGCCGATGCCGTCCTAGAATAAGTCCGGGATGACATGATGGCTGGCATGACAATTAAAAAAGACCTGAATTTAATTCAGGTCCTTAAAATCGAATTTTTAGAGGAGATTCCCGCTCGGTGGCGGGAATGACAAGCAAGGTTTTATAGCGAGAATACTTGTATTCTCATTAGAAAACCGCAGCAGTCATGCACGAAGTGCAATGACAACGCTATTTTGCAGCGGTGCTGTCGACCACTTCAACCTTCGCAGCAGAGTCAGCCGGGATGGCGACAGTGGCCGGTTCAGCGATTGTTTCGGCCGGAGCAGCAACTTCGGCAGGCTTTGCATAAACAGGTGCGGCAGGAGCCGGGGCAGCGGCGGCGGCAGGAGCAACAGCGACGTCAGCCGGATCTTCGAAGAAGTTCACCTTGGAAAGACCGAACATCATGACCCAAGAGAGAACAAGACCGCCAATACCCATCACGATACCTGTGATAGCCATGCCACGTGTATCCGTGTAACCGGTAGCGTGAGCAAGTGCGTTAGGCGGCGTAGAAATCGGAAGGCACATACCGAGGGAGCTTGCGAAAGCAACAGCGACCATCAAGGAAGTCACGCCACCGAGCGGAGCGAGGTTTTCCTTGCAGCTCACAGCCACGACGATGAAAATCGGGACGAGCAAGCTTGCGGTAGAAGTGTGGCTCATGAAGTTTGCCATGAAGAGGCAGATAAAGCCGCAGCCGACCATGAGGACAACCGGAGACCAGGTGTTGAACGGAATGGCGTTGATGAGGTCCTTAGCAAGACCCGTCTGCTGCAAACCGAGACCGAGAGCAAAGCCACCAGCCACGAGCCAGAGAACGTCCCAACTCATTTCGTTGAGGTCCTTCTTGGTAATCACGCCTGTCAAAGCAAACACAGCCATCGGGATCATAGCAATCACGTTATCGTTAAGACCGTGAACCTTGCTACCCGTCACCCACAAGAGAACGCACACAGCGAAGGTGATGTAAACGATGATAGCGCGCGGGCTCTTGTCAAAGCCATCAGCACCTTCGATATCGAGGTTCATTTCCTTCATCTTGATCGGATAGAGCTTGAGGAGCAAGAACCATGCAAGAACCATCAAAATAATCACATACGGAACACCGAATTCCATCCACTGGCCAAACGAGATGTTGAAACC